>Ga0233425_10000319_pt1 | contig 125885 bp, 114 predicted proteins | sample Watercolumn_Towu_2_FD_181712 | JGI IMG/M metagenome (GOLD analysis project Ga0233425, IMG submission 181712) | Freshwater microbial communities from Lake Towuti, South Sulawesi, Indonesia - Watercolumn_Towuti2014_140_MG | ecosystem: Environmental > Aquatic > Freshwater > Lake | place...
GCACCTGTCCGCGCCATCGGTTGTAGTTGGCGACCACGTCGCCGCCGGCCGGCGTGACGGTAATCGAAATTTTCTTGTCGCCGTTGATCCGTTGATAGGCGGCGACACTCATCGATGTGCCGCCGCCTGGCTCCCAGCCCTCCGGGGCCGCAAACCGGAATGGCAGCCGGCCCTTGCGCGTCGAAGTGCCTGGACGGGCCGAAGGGCTGCCGGGAGGACTCGCGCCGGCAACACCCGCTCCGCCAGCCGCTCCGGGCATCCCCGGCACAGCGGCCGCCGCCATCCGGCTCTGAAGATCGACGACGAGCATCGTGCCCCCCGCACAGGTCGCGCGTTCGACACCGCTCTGGAATTGTGCCGCGTCGAGCGTCCCTAGTCCGACCTGGCCTCGCCAGCGATTGAGGTTACTCAGCAGAAACGCGTCGGTATCGCCCGGAATCGGCAACTCACTGACGGTTAACTCGACACCCTTCCCGGGCCCCGGCGCAAGCAGCGTCTTGTACCGCAGCGGGCTGGAAGAAGGTACTTCGCGCCAGCCTTCGGGGAGCGTCCAAGTCGGACGCTGGTCACTATCAAAATCGACCGACTTGAGGAGCTGCCGGAAGGACGCCACGAGCGGGTCGACCGCCGGCAACGGCCCATTCAGCTTGAAAAACCAGGCGGCACTGCCCCGGACGATCATCCCACCCAGCATGCGCGTTTCGACCGCTGGGGCGGGCTGCGGCAGGTCGGGCTCGAATCGCGCGACTTCGTAATGCCGAATGCTGTCGCGATCGTCGTGCGAGCACCCGGCAGCCGCGCATAGCAGTGTGACGAAACAGAGCGAAACAGTTGGAACTTTGTGCGCAAACCACATCGGCTGCCTGTGAAACCCGTGCGGGCAAAGAGGTAGGATCAATCGCTTGGCGGGATGATTACCGCAGGGGCCGCCAGTGCGCTTCGTATCTGGCACCCGGCTCCTGAGGAATTATAGCGCGCAACCCTCAAGAACGTACAGGTCCCGAAATCAAACGACATGCGTCATTCGCGGCGCTGCCGCGGTGTCCACTCGTTGGGCACTGCTCCATCACGCTGAAATCGTGTTGCGGCACCCTGCCCGCGCTTCTCGCTGTTGCTGCTGGTGCCACTGCTGTCGCTGCTGCTCGCGGAACTGCCGCCGCTGCGGCGGCCTTCCGCCAGCCGACCGGGCGCCTGGTCATAAACCTGCGCCAACTGCCGCTCGGCCTCCGCGACCCGCTGCGTCAAGAGCTGACGCTGACTCTGCAAGTCATCCAACTCCCGCTGTTGGGCCAGCAGGCGGTTCAGCACCTGCTTCTTCTCCGCCTGGCATTTGGATAACGCCGACGGCTGCCACAGCCCGCAGCCCTGCATCCCGCCCAGAACAGCTACCCAGACCAGACAAGCCGGTCCAGGTCGCCGAAAACCCCAACTCATCACGATTCGACTCCTTTCGAATCACGGCATCCGCGTTACGGTACCAACGACCGCCCGCTGCCCTGTCAGTTGCGGAAGAAAATCGAGATCACACTGTCCATGATCGTCGTGCTCATGCCATGTGGCTGATCGAAGGCCCACATATTGCGCAGTACATCGAACATAAGAGCGCCGGCAAGCAACAGCGACAGCATCGGCAACATCAACAGTCCCACTTCCCAGAAGCGATACGGCGCTTCCACGCTGGGCATCGCCGCGTAGGGCGAAGGCACGTTCAGCGTCGCCGTCACTCCCGCCATCCCGGGTGCCATTCCCGCCAACGCGCCGCCCATCAAGTCGGGTTGTTCCTGAGCCAGCATCGGCCCAGGTTGAGCTGACGGCATCTGCGGTGCCAAAGCCGTCGCCGCGTTCTCGTCAAAGGCCTCAGAATCTTCCAGCGCGATAACCTGCGAGCCGCTGTCCGACGATTCGTCCGCACCAAGATCCTCCATCGGCGACAGTAGAAACTCGTCGTCCGCTTTCAGTTGCGTGCCCTGGTCGGAATCGGAAATATTGTCCGAAAGCGCGATCACATCGTCGTCTTCAGGCAGTTCCAGCGACTCGACACCAGAACCGGCCAGCTGCAGCGGCTCTTCGGAAAGCGACAAGCCGCTGTCGGACGGATTGGTGAGATTGATGCCGCTGCCGGCCGGATCGAGCGATACGTCACTGCCCTTGCCACTGCCTTTGCTGCCGCTGCCTCCCAGAACCAATTCGTCGCTGTCGTCCAGACTCAACGCCGACTCTGAGTCCTGCAGGTCGATTTCCTGCGAGTCCAGATCCAGGCTGTCTCCCGACGATTCCACTTCCATGTCGCCGGTGCCACTGCCCGGTTTCTTCAATTCCATTTCCTGGCCGGATAAAACGTCGGAGGCGTTGTTCGCAGAACTGCCGCCGTCCAACGCGCTGTCGCCTTCGCCGCGCATCACGATGTCACTCTCGGATGGCACGTCGCTTTCGGGATTCTTCTTGCCGATAATGGTGCTGGTGGTCGTTTCCGGTGATTTACCCAAGGACTCTTCAGAGACCAGGATCGACACCGAATCCATCTCGCTCGCCGATTCGTCGTCGCCACCGCTCTTGGGCATCAAGTCGTCGAAGGCCTGATCATATTCCGAACTGTCGGAACTGTCGCCACCGCCCCTCTCCGACTTTACACGATCGATCTCCTCCGGCTTGAACTTCCAACTGGCACCATCCCGATAGCCGTGGATCTCGCCCCGTTGCCGCATTTCGGTAAGCTCGTCCGTCGTTACACCAAGTAGCTTTGCCGCTTCGGCGAGTTCAATCAGTTTGCCAGCCATTATCAGACCTTCCTACCGGTTTTTTTCCGAGAGCAGCCGGATCTCCTGCGGAGTCGGGCCACCACCGTTGTTGAATTCATCCAAGGCAAAATCCGCCGCGATGTTGCGCGCACTCTTCAACGCGATCTGTCCTCGCGATATCTGGTAAACGCACATCGATCTGCCGCGGCTGTCGATCACGATCAACTGCTGCGACCCGTCCGACAGGTCGGACACCATCGTCATCATATCCGCCGTCGAGGCAGACCGGCTTCCTCCGCCCAGCACCCGCTCGACGTTCGCTTCCCCTCGCGGTACCGCATTGCCCGCCGAGGCGAACATCAGCACCGCGCCAACCACCAGCAGACTTACCGTAACGCGCATAGGCTTCCTTTCCTGACATGCTACGGAACGACTGGCTGTTTCTATTCTAAAAGCCAGGAATTCCAATTCAAGACTTTCCCTAAATCAAAATGGCCGGGGAGTTTACTTGTCCGGCCACGCCAAGAGCAAGGTCGGAATCCGGTTGGTTCCGACCGCCAGGTCGAGACGACGGACCCAGCGGCCGGAGATCAGCTTCCGAATATCAACCGTTGTCCCTCGCAAAGGAGTCGATCCCCGCCCGATCACGCGTCGCCAGCAACCAGGGGGCATCCTCGATCGCAATCTAGCGTGCGGCCGTTAGTCAAAGGCAGAACGCGACTTAGGTGCTCAATTCGAGGTGTCTGACACCTTGTTTTTCTTGGCTCTCAAAGAGTCGGCCACTTTGCGTTGGGTTGGCTGGGGCAAGATGCCCCAGCCACGGGTCGGGTTGGGTTGTCTGGGGCAAAATGCGCAAGATGCCCTAGTGCAATGTCACAGCTCTATCGTCGGGTTCGCGTTATTCGTAGGACGGGTCTCCCGACCCGTCCTGCTTACACGGACGGGTCAGGAGACCCGTCCTACCTGGCTCGATCGCCGCCAATTGTCCGCAGGCCATAAGCCACTACAATGCAGCGCCGACGATGCCAATCGGCCTAATCTGTCCTTGGAATGGAGACGTTCGTGCCCGCGTCCATTGGCCTTTTGATCAGCGGAGGTCTCGATAGCGCGATTCTGCTCGGCCACCTGCTCGCCGAGGGAAGCCGCGTCCAACCGATCTACGTGCGTTGCGGTCTGCGTTGGGAAGCCCAGGAACTATCCTACCTCCGCAGGTTCCTCGAGGCGGTCGCGCAACCGGGTCTGAACTCATTGATGACGTTTGAATGCCCAATGGCCGATGTCTACGGCCGACATTGGAGCCTCACTGGCGTTGTTCCCGACGCAAGTTCACCTGACGAAGCAGTCTATCTCCCCGGGCGAAACCTGCTGCTGCTGCTCAAGTCGGCCGTCTGGTGTCAGATTCAGGGAATTCCCACGCTGGCCCTGGCACCGCTGGGATCCAACCCGTTTCCGGATGCCAGCCAACTTTTTTTTGATCACTTGCAGGCCGCCCTGAACTGCACGTCCAACTCGTCCGTCCGGCTGGTACGCCCCTTCGCCACCATGCATAAACATGAAGTAATGCGTCTTGGCGTCCAACTGCCGCTGCAATGGACGTTTTCCTGTATTGATCCCCAAGCCAATCTTCATTGCGGGAACTGCAACAAGTGCTGGGAACGGCAGTCGGCGTTTCGGGACGCCGGCATGGCAGACCCGACCGAATACGCCTTGAGCGTGGAGCCCAAGTAATGTTCCGAGTGACTCGCCAGATCGACTTTTGCTACGGTCACCGACTACTGAATTACGACGGCAAATGCCGTTTTCTGCATGGACATAATGGGCGAGCCGTCATTGTCATCGAATCTGAAGAACTGGACCCGCGCGGAATGGTGCTCGATTTCTCCGAAATCAAGCGGGTGGTCAGCCACTGGATCGACGAGACACTGGATCACCGTATGATCCTGCACCGCGATGACCCGGTCGTTCCCATGTTGAGTGCGCTTGGTGAGCCGTTATTTCTGATCGATCAGAACCCTACGGCGGAGACGATCGCGAAGCTGATATTCGACTTCACGCGAACGGCCGGCTTCCCTATTATCGAAGCCCATTTGTGGGAAACTCCCAATTGTTTCGCGAGCTATTCACCGACGGGCGGTTGGTGAACAAAAAAGTCCAGTGCGATCATGAGACCGCACTGGACTGACGTCCCCCCTGGGAATACTGATTGCGCTGTCAACTTGAATTGACTGCCAGCATTCGCGACGTGAAACAGTATCGGCAGGCATTGCCGGATGACTTTGGCAAACTTTGCCGATCGAACGGATTGTGCGATGGGGGGAAATGAAAACACAAAAACTGAATGAACTTTGACGGTCGGGCCGATTTTACCGGCAGACGATGATTTCGCTTGAGAAAGGATGCTCCAAGTGGCGCACGAAACCGAACGACCAAATGCGCACGAACGGCCTTCAATTCTGTCAAGACTCCAGGCGGTGGGTTGGCCAGTGTTGCTGGGCCTGGCGGCCACCAGCCTGTTCTTCGTGCTGATCTATCGCGGTCCGCTGAACTTGCCGATCATGCATCGGTATTTCGCCTCCCACCCCGTTACGTTCTGCGAGACGGGACTATTCTTCATTGGGCTGGCGGCCCTGCTGCTCAAAGGACTGGGCGTATTGGGCGAACATCGGTCTTTGCATTCCGCCGCCATTCCCCAGGTTCCATCCGCCGCGAGCGGCGGCGATTCGATCGCGCTGGCAACCGAGTTGCTCGATCGCATCGATTCCTGGCCCGCGCGACTCCGCGAGTCGCTGATCGGTCGGCGCTGTCGGGAGGCACTTGAACATATCGAACGCAACGGTTCGGCGTCGGGACTGAACGACGAACTCAAGTACTTGTCGGATATCGAGGCTGGAAGGCAACAAGACAGTTATTCGCTGGTGCGGATTGTGGTCTGGGCGACCCCGATGCTGGGCTTCCTGGGTACGGTGATGGGGATCACGGAAGCATTGGGCGACTTGAGCGAGAACGCCGGAGCGTTGGCGTCGTCCCCCGAGACTGCGATCCAGGGATTATTAGGCGGGCTTTACGTCGCATTCGATACGACGGCGCTGGCCCTGACGCTTTCGATGATCCTGATGTTCATTCAGTTTTTGATTGAACGCGTCGAGATTCAACTTCTCTCCGACGTGGATACACTCGTCAACGAAGCGTTGGTCGGACGATTCCCCGACGCGTCTGCTGCCGCCGACCCTCAGGTCGCGGTCATCGAGCGGATGGTCCAGGCAGTGCTGCGAGCTACCGAGTCGCTGGTCGAGCGCCAGACGCAACTTTGGAGCCAGTCGATGACCGCCACCCAGGAGCAGTGGCGGGGGTCGCTCGAATCGACGGGGGATCGCATGCGAACCGCATTGACCAGTTCGCTCGAACAGTCGCTCGATAACCATGCTCGTTGCCTGGTCGAGTCGCAACGTGGCGTCGCGGGACAGATTCGCCAGGAGTGGCAGTCGGTCGTCGAGGGACTGAATGTTCACGCGCAACTGCTCGTCAATCAGCAGGCGGAATTGGCGAGGCAGGGTGAGACGGTCGCGAAGGTGCTGCAGGCCAGTCGCGACGTCATCCAGTTGGAACAGGCCTTGAATTCAAATCTCGCCGCACTGGCCGGATCGAAGAACTTCGAGGACACCGTCATGAGCCTGGCGGCGGCGATCCACCTGTTGAATACACGTTTAGGCAAGACCGATTCGGTACCGGCCATTTCGCTGCAGCGGGACAAGCAACAGGGTAAGGCTGCATGAGGCGCCCGACTTTTCGCCGGAGTCAGACGGGCATGGCCTTGTTTCCTTTCCTGGCCGTGCTGATCTGCACGATGGGATCGCTGATCGTGCTGCTGGTGTTGATTCTGCACCAGGCGCGGGTCCACGCAGCGATGGCGCCTGTTGCGACCGCCGCAGCCAACGAGGCGGCCGGAAGCCCCGAAGAGTTGGAAATGCGCGCGGAAAAGGAACAACTCCGACAGGCCGTGCGCAGGCTGGAGGAATTGCGCGCCGCGCAGGCACGGCAAACCGCCGAAGCCCGGTTGGCGCTGGGCCACTTGGAGCAGCACCTGCGCGACCTGGAGCGCGAGGGGGAACGACTCAACGCACAGCGGCGTGAACTGGACACCAACCGTTCGGAGACGCGCGAGACGGACGAGGAACTGAAGAATCGCATCGAGGAAATCGAGCGCAAGATCCGCCTGACTCGGGAGGAACTCGAACAAGCGCGGCGCGAAGCGCAAGGCACACCGAAATCGTTCGCGGTCATTCCGTACGTCGGTCCCAACGGCACGCGCCGACGGCCGATTTACATCGAATGCGCCCTCGAGGGGATCATGCTTCATCCCGAAAATATTCTGTTGCAGGAACCCGACTTCGCGGGCCCGATGGGGCCCGGCAATCCGCTCGACGCCTGCCTGCGGGCCGTGCGCGAGTATTTGCTTTCGCGCGATGGCGCCAGCGAAGAAGGGGAACCGTATCCGCTGCTGATCATTCGCCCGTCGGGAATTTACGCTTACGAGCAGGCACGGAACGCGATGAAGTCCTGGGAAAACGAATTTGGTTACGAGTTAATCGATGAGGAGATGCCGCTGAAGTTCCCGCCCCCCGATCCGGAACTTGAAAAAATCCTGCTCAAGACGTTACGCGACGCCCGGGATCGGCAATCGCTGCTGGCAGCCGCGATGCCTAGCCGGTTCCAGGGTGATTCGCCGGGCATGGTGGCGGCGCCGGGCGGCGGTTTCGTGGCGCAGGGCGGCTCAAGCGGCGGATCGCGCCCCGGCGGATCATCGACGGGCGGCGCGGCGGCGGCGACAAGCGGCAATGGCAATCGCGGAGTCGGCAACGCGCCGCCAGGCGACCGGTACCAGGACGCTTCATCAGGATCTTCTGGAAACGGGTCGGCACGATCACGTGCCGCGGCCGGCGGCGCCGCGCCCGATGCGGGTCCCGATCGCGGCCAAGGAGACGCCGCGCAAGGCGGTGCCAACGCCCACGATCGCCGCGCTACTGGTAATGCCGGTCAACAATCCGATTCCGCCGGGCAACGCGCGGCCACACGCTCCGCCCAAGGCACGCAGAACTCCGAAGGAACCGGACATTCCGCCGCCACCGCAGCGAATTCGGCCGGAGGTTCCGGCTCGCCCCTGGGCGGATCACTTGGCAGCGTCGCGCAGTCCAAAGGCGCCGACTGGGCTCTGCCGCCCAAGAACATCAACTCCACCGGCATCACGCGCCCGATTCGTGTGCGACTCTTCAACGATCGTATCGTCCTGGTCCCGGAACGTGGCGAGCGACAGAAGTCGACAGCGATCGACTTGCACGATGCGCCGATGCGGACTCAGATCGAACCCTTCGTCACTGCCGTCTGGAAACATACCGAATCGTGGGGTCTGGCCGTTGCCAATGGATACTGGAAGCCCGTACTCAGGGTCGAAGTCGCGGCAGGCGCCGACGCGCGATTCGAGGAGTTTCGGACCTTGATGAGCGGCAGCGGACTGGACGTGGAGCGAAAAAAATAAACCATGGGCCGCCGACATATCCAACAAGCTGAAGCGCCGGGCCAGGATTCGTTCCTGGATGTGGTCGCCAATCTGGTCGGCATCATGATCATTCTGATCATCGTCGTCGGCGTAGCCACCAAAAAGGCCATCGTCGAAGCGGGCGTCGCTTCGACGAATGCCGCGACCAGTTCCGACGACCCTGGTTCGACAGATGCCGGTCGATCCGACGTCGACAGCCTTGACGAACTCCAGTCTACCGCCGCCGCTCTGGCGGCCGACATCGCCCAAACCGAAATGCGTTTGCGGCGCGACCAGATCGAGATCGCTTACCGCAAGGCGGAACGGGAACGGCTGCTTGCCGGTCTGAGCGTGGCCCGCAAGGTGATCGAACAACAGCGTGAACATCTGAACGACGAAGAAAAGGCTCGCTTCGACCTGGCGCGGCAGCTCGACAACGCCAGCGCCGAATTTCGCGAACTTTCCGCCGCCAGCGAGTCCGTCAAAAGATTGCAGACCCCCACGGGAATCATCGATCACCTGCCGACGCCGATGGCCAAAACGGTCTTCGGGAAGGAAATCCACTTCCGCCTCAATCAAGGACGCATCGTGCAAGTTCCGTGGGACGAGCTGGTCGAGAAGCTCAAGGCCGACGCGCCCCGCAAAGCGCCTCGACTCCGAGACAGCACCACCATCACCGAAACACTGGGGCCGGTCAGCGGCTTCTGGATGAAGTACACGCTGAGACTTTCGACCGAAACCGCGACCGTGCGCGGGGCGACGGTCCGCGAGCAGCGTGTGCTGTTCGACCATTTCGTGATGATACCGGTCAGCGAGGAAATCGGGGAACCGATGCGGGAGGCCCTGCAGCCCGGCTCCGAATTCAACGCCACATTGCAGGGCCTCAACCCCGACCGGACCACGGTTACGGTCTGGGTCTATCCCGACAGCTTTAATGCCTACAGGGAACTGAAGCAGTATCTGTTTGGACGTGGATTCCTCTGCGCAGCACGGCCACTCCCCGCGGACCACCCCCTGGGTGGATCGCCCAACGGCAGCCGCTCGTCCGCTCAGTAACGCCCTGGACAGCCAGTGGATTCGGTCGCTACCATCGAACGACAAATAGCCTGTCACCGTCCGAGTTCCTTCTGAATCCGTTCGCTGTGACACAACCGAACGGGAATTGAGTACCTGGGTTGAACAGCCTTATGAAGACCGTCGAGCATTTGCTGGAACTGACCGGCATGGATCCGGCAGTGATCGCCGAGCGAGCCCGTTTGCCGTTGGACCGGTTCCTGGCAATCGCCGAGGGACGCTGGACGCCCAGCCCTCAGGACCGCGCCGCGATCGCCGCGGCCTTTGAACTCCAGGTCTCCGACATCAGTTGGGGCCACACCATGAACCCGCGCAATATCCGTTACGGTCGCTTCGGATTCAAGGAAGATTTCGGCGAGCCCTGATCATTTCCCACCCACTTCCCGCCCAACTCCCACCCGATGACGACCTGCCGTGAACGAGAACTGACGATCACAAGTCGCACCGCGATCTCGCGGCGCGAACTGCTGCGGCTGGGGCTCGGCGGAATCACCGGCCTGTCGCTGCCGGCGCTGTTTCGCGGCCGCGCTTCGGCATCCTCCTCGGCTGCTGCGAGCCCCGACACCGCTTTGATTCTGGTCTGGTTACCAGGCGGACATAGTCACCTCGAAACCTACGATCCCAAACCGCTGGCCGGCTCGGAATTCAGCGGTCCGTTCGAACCGATCGCCACGCGCGCGGTGGGAGTCCAGCTCTGCGAATTGTTGCCTCGGCATGCCGAGCTGGCCGATCGGTTCGCGATCCTGCGATCGCTGGTTCATACCGGTTTCTGCCATCAGCAGGGCACGCACCAGCTCTTGACCGGTTTTCCAGAAAGGGTGTTGCGGCAATCCCCGCTCTATCCCGACCTGTTCTCGATCGCGCATCGATTGCGATACGACCACCAGCGGCCGATCCCCAACTATGTCGGCGTGGCTCCCGTCAATTACGCCGGAGCCGCCTACCTGGGCAATGCCTACGAGCCGTTCGCAGTGCATGGCGATCCGAACGCCGAGAATTTCACCGTCCCGAATATCGGCTCCGGAAACGCCGGACACCGCGAGGCGCTCGACCGTCGCATCGGGCTCCGCAAGCAACTTGACCAAATCAAAGCGCGCGTTGACTACCTGCAACGCATGGATGCCCTGGACGCGTTCGAGCAGCAGGCGTTCAGCGTGATCACCGGCCCGCAGGCAACGCAGGCGTTCGATATCCGGCAGGAGGACGAAGCAACGCGCGAGCGCTACGGCCGCAATCGCTGGGGACAGCAGCTGCTGCTCGCGCGGAGGCTGGTCGAGTCGGGTGTCGATCTGGTCACGGCGCAGCTCTCGGGCGATTTGTGTGGAGGAGTCGGCAACTGGGACGACCACGCGGTGAACGCAAACTGCTTCGAGGCCATGCGCTATCGACTGCAGTTCATGGATCGAGCGGTGGCGGCATTGATCGAGGACATCTACGATCGCGGCCTCGATAAGCGAGTGATGGTGGTGGTGACCGGCGAATTCGGACGCACACCAAGGATCAACTACCAGGCCAGCACCGGGGAGCGGATCGGCAGCGCGCCGGCCGGCGTGACACAGCCAGGTCGGGATCACTGGCCCCGTTCGACCTCCGTACTGTTCGCCGGCGGCGGAATGGCAACCGGTCAGGTCGTGGGGCGCACCGATTCGCGTGGCGAGGATCCGGTCGATCGCATCGTTGGCTGCGGTGATTTCCTGGCCACCATCTATCGCCACCTGGGAGTCGACTTCGAACACCAGGCGTTTCCCGACCACGCCGGGCGCCCCATCCCGATCATGCTCGGTCCCGGCGAACCGATTCGGGAGTTGTGTCGCCCCTGACAATTTTTTGACGACGAGAATCCCACCCTCCCACCCACCCTCCCACCCGCCCTACCTCCCCTACGGCACTCCTGGACGTCTCTGCCATGTCGACGCATACGGCCATTCGTCGGGTCATTCTCGGTTTTTTCTCCTGGACGATCGCTTCGTTCGCGGGCGCCCTTACAGGCCAGGACGCCCATCCCGTTGCCGGACGGCCCAACGGCGATGAGTTGGTCATCGCGGCCGACGGTAGGACGCAGGCGATCATCGTCGTGGCTGCCACGGCGGGTGAGTGGGAAAAGCGGGCCGCCGAGGACTTGAGCCGTTATATCGAGCGCATGACGGGTGCCCGACTGGAGCTGCGCGATCCGCTTCCCCCCGCCGACCAACTGGCATTGGTCGTCGGTCAGCGGGCGTTGCAAGCCCGGCCGGATTTGGCCGCGGAACTGTCCCAGGCCGCGAAAAAGAACCCGGTGTTGCGCGCCGACGCCATCGTCCTGAAGCGCGACGGCAATCGCCTCTACATCGCCGGCAGCAATGATGATGCTCACTACTTCGCCGTGTCCCAATTGCTGCAACTTTGGGGCTGCCGCTGGTATCTGCCGTCGGAATTTGGCGAGTGCATTCCTCGCCATCTCACGCTGAAGGTCGGGGAACTGAATCTGGCGTACGGTTCGCCGCTGGAAGTTCGCCGTTACTGGATTTCCTGGTTGGGCGAGCAAGCCGATCGGCCGCTGTTTCTGCATCGCAATTTCATGAACGACGAATCGGTACCGAGCGGGCACAGCCTGGCGCAATTCACGAAAGACCTGGAACCGCCCGGCAAGGGCCATTTTGCGATTCCAATTACCGATCCGCGCACCGCGCAAGGGATCGCGGCGAAGATCGATGAGCGGTTTCAAAAAGGCGAACGGATCAGCCTGGGCATCGAGGATGGCTTGTACGACTCCGATTACCCGCTCGACAAAGAGCTGCTCAAGCTGCAATACGACAAGTACTTTCTCACACCGTCGTACACCGATTGTTTCCTGACGCTCTACAACAACGTGGCGGAAACGCTGCGTCGCAAGCACCCCGGCAGCCGGGCCAAGATCGGGTTTCTGGCGTATGCCAACCTGACCTTGCCGCCGCTGCGGGTGCAGAAGGCAGCGGAGCCACTCGTCGCCTACCTGGCCCCGATCGATATCGATCCGAACCATGGCATGGACAGCCCGCTATCGGCGCCGCGCCGCGAACTCCGGGAAATGGTTTATCGATGGGCGGAGGTCATGGACGGTCGGTTGGTGATTTACGATTACGATCAGGGGATGCTGGTCTGGCGCGATCTGCCGAACCCTTCGCACCAGGCATTCCGCCAGGACATCAAGCATTACGTCAAGGCGGGCATCCTCGGGGTCGACACCGAGAGCCGCAATGCGACGGCCACGACATTTCTCAACCTGTTTTTCCGCGGGCAGTTGATGTGGAATCCGCAGGCCGATCCCGATCGGCTGCTGGCCGAATTCTATCCCCGATTCTACGGCCCCGCCGCGGCGCCGATGGCCGAATACTGGAATGCGATTTTCAAAGCCTGGGAGGAAACGCTGGTCACCGAGCATGAGTACTTCGCGGCGCCGGCAATCTACACACCCGAGCTGATTCGCTCGCTGAGAACGTCGATGAGCGAAGCGGAAGCGAAGATCGCGTCGATACCGCCAACGACGCCCGAGGGACGACAGTTCCATGAACGGATCAAGTTCACGCGGCTCGGTTTTGAGATTCTGGAAAACTACCTGGCGATGGTCACCGCCGCCGCCACGGAGGTCGACTTCCCGACCGCGGTTCGTCACGGCAGTCAGGCGCTGGCCGCGCGGGAACAACTGACCGCGATGAACAGCAACTTCACGACCTACAAGGCGATCGGCGAGAACGGTTACGCATGGTTCCCCGGCGAAGTCCAACAATACGAAGAACTGGCCGCGTTCACCAACGGAACCAAGGGCAGTTTGCTCGCCCGACTTCCGCTGAACTGGCAGTACCGCAGAGATCCCGACGACCGGGGACTCAAAGAAGGCTGGCTGCAACAGCAACCCGATCTCAGCTGGTGGCGCGATGCGGTCCGCGAGGCCCCTTCCGCGGCTCACGTCAAGAACCAGGCCGGACATTGGGAAGAGGTGCGCACCGACCTCTATCTGCAGGCCCAGGGAATCGTCACCGCGGACTACCAGAGTTACTCCGGATACGGCTGGTACCGCACGGAAATCGAACTCACCCCCGAACAGACGACCGGAAAACTGCTGCTGAAATTTCCCGGCGTTTTCAACGAGTTCTGGTTATATGTAAACGGCGAGCAGGCAGTTCATCGACCGTTCAAGGGCCTGTGGTGGCTCTCCGACTACCGCTTCGAGGCCGACGCCGATCTGACGGGCAAACTCAAACCGGGCCGCAATGTGATCGTGTTGCGCCACCATAATCCACATCACTTCGGCGGCATGTTCCGCCGCCCATTCCTGATTCGACTGCCGTAATCTTGCGCCCGCGCGTCAAGACCGTCGACGCGCCGCCGATGTGGTTCCGATCGGGGTGAAAGGCGATGCGTCGGGATTCGCAGTTCGATTTTCCGTTCCGGGTGTTCCGACTCGGCGGGGGGCTGGAAGCGCTGGAAGCCCCCGCCACTCCGCTCAGGAAAATTCCTTGGCGACTTTGCGCCTTTGCGAGAACCCATATTTCTGATCAGATCACGCAGAGGCGCAAAGACGCAAAGGAGCGGCGAGCGGCGAGCGGCGAGCGGCGAGCGGCGAGCGGCCGCGCGTCTGAAGTGGACCTGGACTGAGTTTGCCTATTGGACTCTTCATCGGTATGGATTAACTTCGTAAAGGTTGTTTCTGCATTATGTGGTTCAGTGGTGTGACGGCGAGTCGAGTGGGGCACATTTCGGTCGATCCATCGCAACACGCTGATCGGCAGCAAGAGTTGGGCGGGGTCGCAGCCGGTGTTTAAGACGTTGTGGTGGCAGGCCCATGACAAATGACGCTCCCATCGAATCCCTGCGCAACCTCGGTCCCAAGAGCGGCCAGTGGCTTCGTGACGCCGGGATCACCACGATTGCCGAGCTTGAACGCCTCGGCCCAGTTGTCGCCTTCCGCCTCGTGATGCAACGCCAACCCAAAGCCAGCCTCAACCTTTTGTGGGCACTTGCGGCGGGGTTGAAAGGGAAAGACTGGCGGGAACTTACCGAGACGACCAAGATGCGACTTCGAAAGGAAGCAGAATGACCAACACATCTACCCCCGGCCCATCCCCAAACACCGTCAAAGCCGCCGTTGGCACAGTCCTGACGGTGCCCGATGGCTGGGCTCTACTTCCGCCCGGTGATGGAGGAGAACGATGAGTAATCAGACAGCGACATTGCGAAATGCGGCTCGAATTGGGGCGGTCGTCTGCTTTGGATTGACGCTGCTCGTCTTCTCTCTCAACAAGCCGCTTTTCCCTGTCGCTGTGGTCCTTGCCGCCATCCTCGGTCTGTTGGGGTTGGTGATCGTCATTCTGACGCGGCGACTCCCAGAGCCTCGTTGGCACCGAGTATTCGCACTCGTCACGGGCATCTCGGCAGCGGCAATCCCGATCTCTGTCGTGCTGCACAACCTCGTCTATGCCCTCTGCATCGCCTTGTTTGGCGAAGGATTCTGGGAGGGTTCAGATGAGCCATTCTTCTTCATCTTGGCGATCATTGTATTCCCAGCGTTGTTCGTGATTGGAGTCGTGGGCAGCACCGTGCTACTGATACGGTCGAAGGCGGCAAAGACCGACAAGCAGTAGCACGATGGCGGTCCCGTGAGTGTCGCTGGACCGATACGCTCGACCGCCGGCGCGTCGCGAGGCCCGGTAACCGGGGGAAGCCGGAGTACCGGCAAGCATGCTGTGTGCCACTGGTGAGGTACTCCGAGCCAGTGCTCAGGCGACCGAGCACGGGTCGAAGAGCGGCGCAGGGTGAAATCGTGCATCGGCCGGTCGTCGCAGTCGGTTGGTGGTCAAGGACATCGAGTTCGAATTAGCGCGGCGGGCATATGCGACGCAATGTCCTCGCATCTGATTTCGCACTTCGCGTGAAAACCGATCCCCGATTCGTCGTTCGTCTACAGTCCAAATTGATCTCTGTCGCCTGAGCACTGGCTCGGAGTACCTCGCCAGTGGCACACGACCTCAGACCGTCGAGCCACCACGACGCAACGATGCATTCGTTGCGGTCTCGGCCGGTTGCCGCTATTCCAGCAGCACGACTGGGCGGCGATTACGCCGCACCAGCAATCGATCAAAGAGTTTCTGGCTGCGGCCACCGGCGGCATCAAGCAACACGATCTCCGGGGATTCCCGGTCGGAATGGGCCGCTGCCTGCCAGGCCTTCATCGCCTCCTTGATCACCTTGCTACGTTCCGCGACCGGGCCCACGAAGTCGAATTTCAGGTCGGCGAATCCAGGCTGTTGCGTCAGCGAACGATAGCCAATGCGCCGCACGGCATCGTAATTGTCCTGCATCAATTGCAACAGCAACGGTGGCATCCAATCGGTTCCGGAAGCTTCGATGGCCGGTTGCCAACCCATGTTCCAGCCAACCACGGCGCGTTGGCCGGCGTCACCGGCAAGCACCCAGACGGCGGCGGCGGAGTACTTCTGGTCGTCGTCGGAGAGCTTCGGTGGTTTCTGGCCATACCATTCCGTCAGGTGCTGCGCCGTCCAGCCCAGCGGTTTGTCGAGATGGCAGAGATTGCAGCCGTTGGGACGGCCCGTCGCGACAGAGCTTGCAACGCTTGGACTTTCGATCTGGTGGCTGCGCAGCGCGCGCAGCAGACCATAGTTCGTGAACGGCATATGACAGTTGTAGCAGCGACTGCCATGCGAACTGCCGGCATGATGCGTGTGCTCGGGCGCGGCATACTTGTCGCTGTTGTGACACTGCAGGCAGGCATGGTCGGAATCCCGCTCGTGTTTCAACTGGTGGTCAGCCCAGGTGTCGAGCGAGCGCGGGTCGTCGTCGGGCTTATGCATCGCATGGCACGACATGCAGGATAGTTCGCCGCGAGTGTAGCATGGCGATCCGATCATCCCGTTGTACTCGCGCCCCGCCACGCGCACCATCCCGTCGCTCCAGAACCGCTCGTCAAAGTGCACTTCCGGGTCGATACCGATCGACTGCAGGTGCTTGCGCGTCGGCAGATCGCGTTTGACCAGGATCAAGGAGTCGGTCAATTGCTGTCCCGGTCGATAATGAAAACCGTGCTGCATCTCCTCTTGTTCCGATTCGCGATTCCGGGCCATGGTGTAACTGTGGCAGAGCCCGCAGATCTGGGACGCGGTTTTGGGCGCGAGCAATGACGGATTGACGATCGGATCGTCCGTGCGCGAGGCATCGGCATTGGGCGTCGTGCGCCGATACGTCACATGCGCCGCCGCCGGACCGTGGCAGGCCTCGCAGGAAATGCCGAACTCCGCCGCTTGCGAATCAGCTCCCGCCTCCTCAGGTCGCGTGCGGCCATGGGTGGTATGGCACTGGATGCAGCGCGAATTCCAGCGGCCGGTGTCGGACGAAAATTCGTCGGGCGGCCGCAGCATCGTGGCACTCGCCGGCAACCACTTCGCGTCGTCCTTGAAATAATGGACCGGCAACAACCCCAGTACCCGCGACTGCCCGGTCGGATACCAATAGAGCTGCAGATGGTGCGATCCGGTTACCAGCGCAATCGGCCGCTCAATCCGAGATGCCTGGGGGTCGGTCGGATCGAGCTTGCCGTCCGGGTCATCCATGACCGCCCAATACTGGTCGCCGCGCTGCCGCAGTTCGTAATACCGTCCATCGAACGTCATGGACGGCGCGGCAAAGTCGCCGTGGACCGTTTCCGGCGAAGCGACGCGCGTCATCGTGCGATGGTACGATGCGTGCCAGCTGGCGAAATTGCGCGGGTGGCACGACTGGCACTCGGCAGACGATACGTAGCCGTCAACGAGTACCTCCACCGGCCGATGTTCGGTCAAGGTGAGTTCGGAAACGGTTTGTTCGCGCGGGTACCAGGCCCAGGCGCCGTACAGCGCCGCGGCCAGCAGGCCGACAACCAGCAGCAAAGCCAACTTGTCCGACAACTTCATGAATACCTCGGGCCAGGAATCGACTTGTTTTCCTAAACCGCGCTGAGAATTACGCGTAATCCGCCCTTTTCTGGGCATCATAGCTTCGCCAACCACGCATCGCAACGACCGCCAAAGCCGCGGTCGAATGGCATCGGCGGTCCAACAGCGCGCGATTGCGCACCACCTCGATTGCGAACTGCCCGAAGCCGCACGGCTCGGGGATTGCCGCGGGAGCTCGCGCGGCAAGGCATCCCGGCCTGCCCGGCGATTGTACGGCAAATTCGACAGTACAATCCGGACGAAAAAATCCGGACGAATTCCCCGTCCGTTCTGGAACGCTCCGCCGGGCTCAATCTATATTGCTGGCACGGAATTCGCATCGAATGGGTGATAAAAGGATCACAATCATGAGTGGACATCCCTCACGCGACGGCTGGTACACGGCCGGGGAAGTGGACTGTTTTCCGATCCCACCACCACGCGAACGGCCGAGTCGACTCGTGCTGCTCGGCGCGCCCGGCGCAGGAAAGGGCACGCAAGCGAGGCTGCTCTGCGATTCACTGCGCGCCTGCCATCTCTCCACAGGCGACCTGTTCCGCGCCTCGCGGGATCAATGCGCCTCGTCGCCGGCGATGCGGGCGGCGATCGAGGCGATGAACCGAGGCGAATTGGTTCCCGAGGAGTTGGTCATTCGCATGGTGCGAGAGCGGGCGAACTGCCTTCGCTGCCATGGCGGTTTCGTTCTCGATGGTTTTCCCCGCAACCAGCGGCAAGCCTACGCGCTCGACGAAATCCTGGCGGACTTGAACGTGGCTCTGGAGGCAGTCGTTTATCTGGAACTTCCTTTAGAGGAGATCATTGCCCGTCTGAGCGGCCGGCGAACCTGCGCCGATTGCCGAGCCGTTTTCCACGTGTCCAGCAACCCGCCGTCGCGCAGCGACATCTGCGACTATTGCGACGGACGACTCGAACAGCGGACGGACGACCAACCCGATGCAATTCGCGTTCGGATGCAGGTCTATGAGGCGGAAACGCTGGCACTGGTCGAATTTTACGAGCGGCTGGGGAAGCTGGTGCGAATTTCCGCGCGCGGGACTCCCGAACAGATCCGGGACCGAGTCCTGCAGGCACTGGATCGCAACGTCAGCGAGATCACCACGTGACCTCGGAACTGCCCTTGCGGGTGATCTCGAACGGGACGGCCATTCTCCCAGATCGGCTGGTGCCCGATGCAATCGTCGCGTTCCGTGGCAGCCGGTTGGTAGCCGTGCGCCCGGCGACGAATCGCATCCCGAGAGCCGCCGAGCGCATCGATGCTCAAGGTGGCTATATTTCACCCGGCTTCATCGACATCCACGTGCACGGCGGCGCCGGCGCCGACTTCATGGATGGGACGGTCGAGGCGGTCAGGACGGCCTGCGCGGCGCACGCCCGGCATGGTACGACGACCATTTTTCCGACAACTACGACCGGCACGCCCGAACAGATCGACGCCATGTTGGAAAGCTGCGTCGCGGCGCGCAGACCGGCGGCCACGCCGGGACCCAGAATCGCCGGCGTGCACCTCTATGGTCCGTATTTCGCCGAGGGCAAGGTCGGCTGCCATTCTCAGGCGGGACGGCGATCGCCAAGCGAGTCCGAGTACCAGCGCTATTTCGACAGCGGCGTCATCAAGATCGCCACCTGCGCCGCGGAACTGCCTGGGGCGATCGCCTTCTATAAGGCGGCCCGTCGGCATCGCTGCCTGATTACTTGCGGACATTCGAATTCCAGCTGGTCGGAAATGCAGAACGCATTTCAGGCTGGCATGCGGCACGTCGATCACTTCTGGTGCGCCATGAGTTCCGTGCCTTCCATCCGGCAGCGTTTCGGCGTGCCGATGCAGGCCAGCATGGCCGAGTTCGTCCTGGCGAACGCAGCGGTGAGTACCGAGGTGATCGCCGATGGATGCCACCTGGCACCGGAACTGCTCGAATTCGCCTTTCGCATGAAAGGCGCGAATCGGCTGTTGCTGGTCACGGACGCCAATCGAGCCCTCGATATGCCGCCAGGAGAGTACCGCTTCGGGCCGAACAGCGATGGTTCCTGGTTTCGCAGCGACGGCAAGGTTGGCTGGGCGCCCAACAACAGCCTCGCCAGCTCCATTGTCGGAATGGACCAGATGGTTCGGCAAATGCATCGCGTGACCAGCGCACCGCTCCCCGCGGTCGTCCGCATGGCCAGCCTGACTCCCGCCGAACGTACCGGAATCGCAACGTCCACCGGCAGTCTGGAAAAAGGAAAACGCGCCGACCTGTTGATCCTCTCGAAATCGCTGCAGGTGCGGCGTGTATTTGTGGGCGGCCAGGAATTGCCGCTGCGTTGATCGAGCCGGCTGACGGGGTCAGGCAATCACGTCGTCGATGACCCGTCCATGATCGATCTCGAGTCGCTTGCGTCCCGGCACTTCCAGTCGGCGGTTGTCTAATCCCAACAGGTGCAGAACGGTCGCGTGCAGGTCGGTTACGTAATGTCCGTCCCCCAGCGCGTGATAACCGAGCTCGTCGGTTGCACCGTGGACGTAACCTTGCTTGATTCCCGCGCCGGCCATCCAGACGGTGAAGCCGTTCGGATGATGATCGCGGCCGGTATTACCGCCTCCGCGAAGTTCCAGGCCGGGAGTGCGGCCGAACTCGGTTCCGAAAACGACCAGCACATCGTTCCACAGGCCGCGCTGCTTCAAATCCTGGATCAGACCCGCCACGGGCCGATCGACGCTGGCGCAAAGTCGCGTGTGATTGTCCTTCAGCTGTTGGTGCGAATCCCACGATCCGTAGGGGGAAGGGAAGACCTGCACGAACCGCACGCCCCGCTCGACCAGGCGCCGCGCGGCCAGTAACCGCTGACCGGCGACTTTGGTGGCATCGTTGTCGAGCCCATAAAGCGTCTCGGTCGACTTCGTCTCCGCAGCCAGCTCGATCGCCTCGGGAACAGCCGCCTGCATGCGAAAGGCCAGCTCATACGAGCGGATGCGAGCCCGCAGCGTCTGGTCCGTCGGGTATTCGACCGCCGCCAACTCGTTCAGTCTGCCGATTGTTTCGTACTCGTGACGCTGCTGCGCGATTGATTGATGGGCCGGTCGCTGCGCGAAAGGCAGAGGGTTCTTCGGATCGATGGCCAGAGGAATACCGGCATACTGGGGGCCGAGGTACAGCGAATCGATCGACTCGCGCGTATCCGATCGCGTCGGCCCGCCCAGGACGACGAATTTGGGCAGGTTCTCATTCAGGCTGCCCAGCCCGTAATGCGCCCAGGCGCCGATGCTAGGCTGTGACTCGTCCAGCTTGTGCCGGCCGGTGTGAAATTGATTCTCGGCCGCATGGTCGTTGTCGGTCGTCCAGACGTTGCGGATAAAACAGAGATCGTCCACGCAGCCCGCCAGCTGCGGCCACCAGTCACTGATCTCCACGCCGCATTCGCCCCGCTTTTGAAACCCCACCTGCAGCGGAAAGATTGTGGGATAAACGTCACGAATGTTGATTTCCTCGGACGGCACCGAGCGGAACCGTTTTTTGTGCAACGGCGAGTTCACCGGATTTTCGAACGGCGTCTTATCGAAGGTCATGCCGGCGTACTTGTTCAGCGCCGGTTTTGGATCGAATGTTTCCAAATGACTATAGCCGCCCGAGAGAAAAATCCAGATGACCGATTTCGCGCGGGGAGCAAAATGGCATAAATCGGGCAGTGCAGGACCGGCGGGCGATGCCGAGGGCGAATCGCCTTTGACAATGCCATCCTGAGCCAGCATCGCGCCCAGGACCATGCCGGTCACGCCGCAGCCAAGGTCGGCCAAGAAAACTCTTCGCGATCGGGACATCGATTTATCTCACGGTCAGGAAGTCGTTATGGTTCATCAGGATTCGCACGATGCTCTCCCGAGCCCGCGCGATCGGATCCATGTCTTGCGCGTCGCTGGCCAACTGCCGCTGCCGCGTCATCGCATCGCGGCAAATGCGCAGCTCTTCCTGTGTTGGCCCGCGCGTGAGGATCCGCTGGAACATTGCCACGATAAACAGGTCGTCAATTCTGTCGGCAAGCGGCTCCGCGGACTGCCGTGCGTCGGTCGGGTTCTGTTCCCGCCAGCTCCGCACCAATTCCGCGGCAAGCTGCGCTACCCACTCGCTGTTTGTCAGAACCAGCGCTTGTTGCGGCACGACGCTGCTCACGCGGCGGTAACAGTCCAGCGGATCGGGACCATCGAACAGTTCGCCCAGCGGCCCTTTTCCGCCGGATTCCGGATGTGAACTGTAATACAGGCTGCGCCGAAAACTTGTCAGCGATTCCTTGTTTTCGAGTTCCACTCCACCTTGCCGCAAATCGAGTCGACCGGCGACGTACAACAGGCTGTCCCGCAGTACCTCGGCCTCCATGCGCGCCGCGTTCATTTGCCAGAGCAGTCGATTTTCTGGATCCGACCGGCTGGAATCGCTCGCGGAACGAACGGCCGATTGGCCTGCGTCCCCGGGAAGTGTGGCGGGTTGTGACTTCGAGTCGCGACGGTAGGCTCGACTGCCGACGATCAATCGATGCAGTCGTTTCATATCCCAGTCATGGTGGGCGAAATCGACCGCCAGCCAGTCGAGCAATTCCGGATGGCTGGGGCGGGCGCCGTTGCGTCCGAAATCGTACATGCTGGCGACGAGCGGTGCGTGGAAGTGGCGCGTCCAGATATGATTGACCGCGACACGCGCCGTGAGCGGGTGGTCCGCGCGCGTCATCCATTCGGCCAGCGCCCGCCGCCGGCCCGTGCTCGTTCGCGGAAACTGGGTCGACAAGGGCGTGTAGTCCGTCGCATCGGCGCCGGCTTCCGGTGATTGCCGTAATTTCTCCAGCGATTCGCGGGCCGCGTTGCGGTTCTTGATCGCCGCCTCCAGGTTTTTGGCTCGCGCGGCGTCATCGCCCGACTTCGATTCGGCATCGGTGACCGCCACTTCGGCTGCCTGTAGATCGCGTTCTGCTTTCGCGAGTCGGGCTTGGCGTTCCGCGGCGCTTGCCGTGCGCATTTTTTGCGCACGGTCGGGGTCCTCCGAACCCAGGTAGCGGGAATTTTCCGCGGCAATCCGCGCTTCGAGGCTCTCCTGTTCCGTGCGGGCCGCGATCCAATCCGCGTCGGCCAGCCGCCGGCGCATCATCGGCAGCTCCACGACGCGCCGTGCCGCCAGTAACTTCGCCGCCGCCTCGCGCAGCTCCTGGCTGTCCAGCATCGTCGCGATCACCGAGGTCGCCGGCGCCACGCTGAAAGAAGATGTCTCCCAGCCATCGATACCCACCAGATCGGCGCCTTCACGGTACCGCGGCGGCTCGAAATCAAAAGCCAGTAACCGCGGCCGTTCGACGGCCGTCGCGCTCGCAGACTCCCGCGGCCCCGACCAGACCAGATCGTCAATCGCCGCGAGGCTCCCTGTCCGCGCATCAAAGCTGACTGTCTGCTTGGGGTCGATCGTGGGGTTCCAGCCGTTCAGGGTCAAGGATGCCTGATCGACCAGCAGCGACGCCGGGTTCGCGGCTCGGATCGTCGCCACAGCGCGATCTTCCGCCGGCAGCAACAACAAATCCACCTCGAGATCGCGCTGACCGCCTGCGAAATCGTAACGGCCAATTTCGGTCTCGCCCGGTTTGCCGGAAACGTAGGCCAGGATCCGGCCGGCGTCGAACGCTAGGTAGCCGGCCGTCAGTCCTTGGACCTGATCCTTGACAAACTGAAAATTCAGGTGGGCATCTCGAATAATCCGCAGCTTGAACGAAAGCTGCGAACCGCTCTCCACCGCTTTCAGTTCACGCAATCGATTCTGCACGATTCGACGCCCGGTTGTCGCATCCAGCAGGAGCGATTGTTTCCCCGAGATTGCCGTCGACCGTCCCGCGAGCTGGGCATGCTGCTCGGCGGCCCGGTACTCCGATTCGGCTTGCGCCAATCGGTCGATCACCTCCTGCGGCACGACGTTGGCTTGATCCCCGGCCGCTGACGCCTCCATCGCGGCGCGGGCCGATTCGGCGCGGGCCAGCGCGGCTTGCGCGTCGGCCAACATGGCCGCCTGGATCTCCGGGCGTAATCCTGGATACCAGGCCCGAGGCGGAAGCGGTTGCGGCTCGATCCGAAGCCGCTCCGCACTCAAGAACGAGGGCACGCCTGGCGGAATCGAACCGCGATCGGTCACCCGGTTACGCTCGTCGCCCCCCGTGTAGAACCAGGTCGGCGCATCCGACTGGCGATCGAAGACGCGCACCGCTCCCAGCCTTTGCACGCCGCGCGAGCCCGAATAGGTGTAATCCTGAAAAATGCCCGGATCGGCCTCGCCCGGGATCCGGTCCTGCCGGATATAGACCGGCTCGAAAAACGCGCGCATGCGGAAATAATCGTCGTTCACCACCGGGTCGTATTTATGGTCGTGGCAATGTGCGCAGTTGAACGTCAAGCCGAGGAAGGCTTTGCCGGTGTGCTCGACGACGCTGCGCATCCAGTCATTGGCGTTCAGAGAATAGTAGTTGCGAATCAGGTAGCCAGTGGCCACGCCCGCTTCGTAATCCTCGGGAAATAACTCATCCGCCGCGATCATCTCCTGGATCATTCGGTCATACCCTTTGCCGGCGTTCAGGGATTTTACGATCCAGTCGCGCCAGCGGAAGATCTGGGAAGCGCTGTTGCGCACGTCGTTGACGTCGCGGCGGCCGTACCAGTCGCTGTAGCGCCAGATATCCATCCAGTGCCGACCCCAGCGCTCGCCGTGCCGGGGATCGTGCAGCAGGCGATCGACGACTCGATCACACGCATCCGGCGCATCGTCCGCTTCCAAGGAAAGCAATTCCTCCTGCGGCGGCGGCATTCCGATCAGGTCGATATACAATCGGCGTAGCAGTGCCGAGCGGGAGGCGGCGGGCCGAGGCGTGATGCCCTGGCTCTGCAGTCGAGCATCAAGGTAGGCATCGATCGCGTTGTCGCCTCGACCGAACGGTGCATTCGGACGATCCGCCGCGGGCAGCGGCAAAGGCAGTTGCCGCGCCACCTGAAACGCCCAATGTTCGCGCGGGTCGGATTCCGGCTGTTCCCCGTTTGGCGACACTGCGCCGTCGGCGATCCACGCGCGGATCAATTCGATCTGGGCCGCCGTCAACGGTTCGCCTTCGGGCGGCATGCGGTGCTCGGCCATGGTGGCTGTGACACGATGCAGCAGTAAACTCGTTTGCGGCTCGCCGGGGATCACCGCGGCGCCGCTATCGCCGCCTTTGCGGAGGAGCGCGGCGGTATCGAGCCGTAATCCGGCCTGTTGCTTCAGCGCACCGTGGCAGGGATAGCAGCGGGCTTTCAGCACCGGCTTCAATTCACGCTCGTAGTGCCCCGGATCGGTCTGCGCGCGGCTCCCAGTCGGCAGAATCATGGTCGCCAGGATCACGGCCGGCGACAGCCAAGGCCTGCGACTGTTCATTCCGTGCATGCCGTCCTCATCGGTCTAAAACAACGCGCTGATCGCGTCTCCTTCGGCCAGCAGATTGTACGGTCGGCCCTGGCTGTCCAAAGCTTCCAGGTCCTGAATCCCCATGGCGTGGAACACGGTCTTGGTGATATCGGCCGGAGTGACAGGGTGCAGGGCCGGGTATTCCGCCAGTCGATCGCTGCTGCCAAAGGTCTGTCCGCCGCGGATGCCGCCGCCGGCGAGCAGGTCGGTCAGGCAATGGGTCCAATGGTCACGACCGGCGCCGCTGACGCCGCCGCTGCGCGGGTCGCCGATCTTCGGTTTACGGCCCATTTCACTGGTGACCAGCAGCAGCGTCTCCGGCAACAGGCCCCGCTCCGACAGATCCTCGATCAATGCCGAGAACGCCTGGTCGAACTGCGGCAGCAGATCATCCTTGAGGCAATTGAAGTTATTGCCGTGCGTATCCCAGCCTCCGCCGCTGGCGCATTTCGTATTCAGCTTCTCCGGGTCACCGCGCCAGAACACCGTAATAAAGGGGACTCCGGCTTCCACCAGCCTCCGCGCCGCCAGCAGGCTCATACCGTTCACGGTTTCGCCGTAGCGTTGCCGCGTAGCGGGCTGCTCGCGCGTCACATCGAATGCCTCGGCGGTGCTCGACGACAACAACAGCGAAAGCGCACGCTGTTGCTGCGCCGTCCAGGTCCGATTGCGCGCGTAGGAATCGAAGTCCCGCCGTGCGCTGTCGAGTTCCCGCAGCAGATCATGCCGGTGGCTCAACCGGGCCGCCGTGGTGCCTTCCTGCAGCCGCAGTGCCGGCACCTGGAATCGCAGCGGCTGCTTGTTATCGCCCTCGACGTACAACGGATCAAATTCGACGCCCAAGCGGGCCGCAAACTGGCCGGGACGCGTGTAGGCGGGGGCACCCTCTTTTTGCGGCAGCGTAACAAAATTGGGCAAATGCGGGTGGGGCGGTCGTTTTGCCGCGACCACGGCCCCCATGCATGGCCAATCGTCGGCGTAGGGAGTGCGATTGTTGCCGAGCGAAAGAAAGGTCGGGTCCGGCACGTGGCCGGTCAAGTTGTAGTAATACCCGGCATGATGATCGTTGGTATTGACCGTGCCACCCACACTGTTGACCAGGGCCAGGTGCTGCGCTTGCCGGGCCAATCGCGGCAGGTGTTCACACAAGGTCACTCCCGGCGCGGAGGTGGCGATCGGCAGAAAGGGACCGCGGTAGTCGGACGGCGCGTTCGGTTTCAGGTCCCAGAGGTCGATATGCGAAGCGCCACCACTTAAAAAGAACAAAATCGTCGATCGGGCCCGGCCGGTCACCGCGGGGGCATCGGGCGAAGCGGCCAGCTGCGGCCTGCCGAAAGTCGAACCGGCCAGACCGACCGTCGAGGCGACCAGAAAGGTGCGGCGCGAAAACACCGACGTGGTGCGGAAATTCGACGAGGACATGCAGGTGGGCTCCGGACCAATCGCGGGCGACCGGGAGAAACGGGATGCACCGCCGTCCCGGCCGATTCCCTCATGATAATCGACCGGCCTCCTCCCGATCAATCAAGAAAAGTGTGCCGGCGCCGGCTTTGATCGCTCGCCGGCGATTCGAGGCACGCCGCATTGTTCCGCCATCTGCCAGACCTTGGCCCCAAACAACGATCGCACATCGCGTGTCGGCGGACGGCAGCGCCCGCCGTCCAGGCCGACGTACTCCAGACAGAGCTTGTCGATATGGCCCTCGCCGCCGGTGTATTTCGAGATTTCGCGACTCAGATCGTAGAACGGCTGGACCACGCGCGTCATCTCGCGCTGCGCCTCGCCATAGCGTTCGGCTTCGAGCAACTCCCACAGCCGCTGGCCCCACTGCGGCCAGTAGTTCGAGACATGCAGATTGATGCCGCGCGCCCCGAGCGCATGGGAAAACACGTACTGCAGCGAATTGTCGATGAACATGATCCGCTTCGAGTAATCGCGCATCGCACGCTCGAATAGGTAGCGATCAGGCGAGTACCACTTGATCGCCACCACGTTCCGCGCCTCGACCAGGCGGGCCACGAACTCCAGCGAACTATGGAATCCGGTCCAGGGCGTCGCGTAGAAGACGATGCCGACGTCGGCATGATCGGCGATGACACGCAACCACTCGATGACATCCTCTTCCGTAGGCAGTTCGTAAAAAGGCGCCGAGGCCTGTACGGCCAGGCAGCCCAATCGCTCCGCGCCCTGCACCAGTTCAATCAAGTCGCGCTGGTTCGTCGTCTGGACGCCGAGGATCACGCCGACTTTTCCGTCGACCGCTTTCCGCACCTCGGCGGCGCAGCGTAGTCGCTCGTCGACGCTCAGCGTGCCGAACTCCCCTGCCCCGCCGCAGACCAGGATAGCCGCTCGTCCCTCGCGGACGCCTCCGTCCAACAGGAACTCGACGTGGCGTCGCATCCCCGGCAGATTGAGTTCCAGATCACCGTCCTGAAAAAGAGTCGGTATCGGCACGTAACAACCGGAGATGCGCGCGGCCAAGGCGGTCTTGTCGATCATTGAATTTCGCTTTGCGCTGCCTGTTGGGTGTTCATTGCGGCGGATTGACGACGTTTCGCGGCCTGCCATTCAGGAACGCCGCCAGATTTTCGACCGCCAGGTCCATCAATCGAGCGCGGGCTTCTTTGGCCGCCCAGGCGATATGGGGCGTGACCAGGCAATTCCTGGCCGTCAAAAGCGGGTTGTCGGCCGCCGGCGGCTCCACCGAAAGCACGTCGACCCCCGCGCCGGCGATGGTGCCGCCGTTCAAGGCGTCCGCCAGATCTTGATCGACGATCAGCGGTCCGCGGGAAGTGTTGATCAGGAAGGCCGACCGCTTCATCCTCTGGAGCCGGACGGCATTCATCAAGCCTTTGGTTTCCGGAAACAGCGGGCAATGCAGTGACACGACGTCGGATTCGCCCAGCAAATCGTCGAGCTCCGCCCAGCGGAAGTGATCGTAGGGCGGCGGATTTGCCCGGACGCTATCCTGCGCCAGGATCTTCATCCCGAACGCATTACCGATTTCCGCCACGCGCCGGCCGATTCTGCCGAACCCGACGATTCCCAGAGTTTTGCCGTCGAGCTCGAACAGTGGCGTTTTCCAGAAGCACCAGTCGCTGCAGTTCGACCATTCGCCGGACCGCGCCGCGTCGCTGTGCATGCGGACGTTCAGCGTCAGTTCGAGGATCAGCGCGATCGTATGCTGTGCCACCGACGACGTGCCATAGGTCGGGATATTGCAGACCGGGATGCCACGCTCCCGTGCCGCCTGCACGTCGACGACGTTGTATCCCGTCGCCAGCACACCGATATAGCGCAGTTCGGGCAATTGGGCCAGCGATTCGGCGCTGAGTGGCGTCTTGTTCGTTAACACGAATTCCGCGCCGCGCGCCCGCTCCACGATCCGCGCCGGCTCCGTGCGATCGTAAACCTCGATCGGCGCGAGCTGCTTGAAACCGTCCCAGCTCAAATCACCGGGATTCAAAGTATATCCGTCCAGAACCACCGTTTTCTTCATCGGATTCGAGCACCGTCTTGGATGTGAGGGGATGAAAGTTCGCGGCGTGAATCGCCGCATCGGCCGCCGCAGCCACGGCGGTGCCTGTTCGCGACCGACGCGGTCCCCAAGTGATACCGGTGCAATGGCGCCAAGTCAAACGGTGGCTGGAGCATCCTGCGCCAGCTTCAGAGAGTGGCTGGGGCATCTTGCCCCAGCTCTGGTTACCGGCTGGGGCTGGAAGCCCCAGCCACGGCCACGCGCGCCGCCTGCTCGGCGGAGATCGTTTTGCCCTTCAGCTGATAGACGTACCGCAGCACTTCCGCCACCGCGGCATATTGTTCGCTGGGGATCGGCTGTCCGACCTCGACATGCCGGTACAGCGCCTGGGCCAGCTCCTTGCGTTCGACGATCGGCACGCCACTCTCCAGCGCCAAGCGGCGAATCCGTTGCGCCAGGAGACCGGCTCCTTTGGCCACCACCACGGGAGCGACCATCGTATCGATGTCGTAGCGGATGGCGATCGCCAATTCGGTCGGATTGGTGATTACCGCTTCCGAGCTGGGAACGATCGTCTTCAGCCGCGACATTGCCAGTTGCCGCTGCACCGCCTTGCGCTGCCGGATGATCTCGGGATCGCCCTGCAATTCGCGGAACTCGTCGCGCAATTCCTGCTGCGACATGCGCAGTTCCCGTTCGAATTTCCAACGTTGGTAGAAGAAGTCAGCCAGCGCCAGGACCAGGAGTGCCCCGGCGAGCTTGGTGGCGGTGTCGAGTGCCGAACTGGCCAGGAATTCGGTGAGCTGGGGGACTTCCATGCCGGAGGTCGCGAGCAGAGCGGGAACCAGTGATGAAAACAGGCCGATCGCCATCACGGCGACCACGGTCACTTTGCCCAGCGAGAAGCCAAGTCGGACCAGATTCTGCAGGGAGAAGATGCGTTGGAATCCTCCGATCGGATCGATGCGTTCCAGGTCGGGAGCCAGTTTCTCGGGCAGCCAGAGCAGGCCAAACTGCCCCCAGTGGCTAGCCAACGCAAGCAGCAGAAACGCGACCAGGATCGGCAGCAGGTGCACCGCGAGGCCCGAGGTCAGTTCGATCCAGGTTGCTGTGGCGGTGCCCACGTCGACGGTCGTCGGGGCTGCCTCGGCCCAGTATCGCCGCATCAGCGCCAGCAGAAAATTCACCGCGTCGGGACCAAGGAAGCGCAACACCAGCAGGCTGCCGAGCAGCAGCGCCGCCGACGACAGGTCCTGGCTGCGCGCGACCTGACCCTGTTCGCGCGCTTTCTGACGCCGATGAGGTGTGGCTTCAAACTGTTTGTCGTTCAGCGATTCCGCCATGATGTTTGACCGATCGTCCGCCGATCGCCGACGCGATCACGGCGCAGCGCCGCGTGTGTCGGTCACCCGGGCCAGCACATTCTCCAAGACGTCCTGGAACAGCCAGGCTCCCGCGCCCAGCGTGAACGCCAGTCCCGCCATCAGCACGATCGTATTCAGATTGAATCCGAGAGCCAGGATGTTCAGCTGCGGCAGCGTGCGGCTGACGATCGCCGTGACCAGTACCGCGATCAGCAGCGCCAGCAGGCATGGCGCCCCGGCGCGAATGCCCGTCGCGAGGCTGATCGTCATGATCTCGGTCAGCGCCGGCACGACCCCCTCGGAAAATTGCGCCTGGCCGGGCGGCGTCCATTCATAGGTATCGAGCAGCGCGGCGATGACTTGCCGATGCCCACCGGTCGTCACGAACACCGCCAAAGTGACAATATCCATCAGTTGAGTCGTAGAGGAGACGCTCGATTCGAACGTCGGGTCGAAGATGTCTGCCAGCGACACGCCCGCCGTCTGACTGATCAACTGGCCCGCAACCTGCACCCCCGCGAACAGGATCGACGCTGCCAGACCGATCGACAATCCGATAAACGCCTCGGAAGCAGCCATTCCCAGCAATTGCGGCAGCGAATTGACATCGGGCAACGCATGCCGGGTCTGCAGGGGAGTGATTGCCAGCGCCATACCGATTCCCAGCAGGCCGCGAATCCGAGGCGGAATCGGTCGGATGCCGACGATCGGCATCAGCAGCAGCACGCCCGACAATCGCGTCAGCACCAGCGTGAAGATCAGGAATGGCTGCGAGTAAAGTTCCAACATCGCTGCCATCGACCAACTCCTCCGACACCTGGCGTCGCGTCAACGGGTCCCCGACCGCGGTCGCATCAACCCCCGGCAATCACGCGGGGAATATTGCTGATCAAGGCCTGGGAATATTCGAGCAACTGCTGCAGCACCCACGGCATGCAAAAGCTGAGCGCCAGAACCATCGCGACAAATTTTGGCACGAATGCCACCGTCTGGTCCTGCACCTGGGTCAGCGCCTGCAGCAGACCGACGATCAGACCTACCGCGGCACCAACCAGCAGTATCGGCGCACTGATCAACAACGCCAGCATCAACGCCTCTCGACCGAGATCGATCGCAATCTGCGAGTCCATGAACGGGTCCTTCGAAAGGAGTTTCCTCAGTAGTCTCGACAGTTGTTTCGTCAGTAGTAGGGAGCGAAACTGCCCAGCAACATTTCGATCACCAGCCGCCAACCGTCCAACAGCACGAACAGCAGCAGTTTGAACGGCAGCGAGATCATCGCGGGAGGGAGCATCATCATGCCCATCGAAATGGTCACGCTGGCGATCACAATGTCCAGGATCAGAAACGGCAGATAGATCTGGAACCCGATCAGGAAGGAGGTCTTGAGTTCGCTCAACATGAACGCGGGCAGCAGGACCTGCAGCGGCACATCGTCGTAGGTACTCGGAACGCTGACACCGGTCGGGGCCAGATAATCCTGGAACAGCCAGACATCCTCGCTGTTGCCCGCCACTTCAATCTGACGGCTCATGAATTGCCGGATGGGCCGTGCGCCGGCCTCCCAGGCCTGTTCCAGGCTCATCTCCGATTGAGGATCGGAGTAGGGTACGATCGCATCCTGGTAGACCTGCTTCCAGACCGGTGACATGATCAACACCGTCATAAACAAGGCGATCGAGGTAATCACCTGGCTGGGCGGAAGCTGCTGCGTACCGAGTGCCTGCCGCAGCAGGCCAAGCACCACAATGATCCGCACAAAGCAAGTCGTCATCAGCAGGACCGCGGGAGCCAGACTCAGCACCGTCAACAGCAGCATCACCTGCAAGGACGAAGTCAGTCCCTCGCGACTGGTCCACGATTTCGGACCACCGGCGATCCAGTCACTCCCGGGAATCGCGGCGGGATCCCGAGCGTCATTCGTTGCGGCGGCCGGCTCGTCCACGGCGAGTCCGGTATTCGCGCCGGACAGCGGCGCGAACAGCATGGTCAACGCGATAAGGGTCGTGATGATCGGCGATCGGAACGAGCGGATGCCGTTACCCATGTTCGGCTCCCGCGGCCCGGCGACTCGCCGACCGCTGCGCGTCCCGGGATGGTACCGGCTGGCTTTCGACAAACCCACGCGCCGCCGATTCGTTGCTTATCTGAGCAAGAATCTGTCGAAAACTGTTGGTCACGCTGGACGGCTGTGCCTGCTGGCAGAGCCCGATCAGTCGCTCCGCTTCCGCCGGTTCGTCGACCTCCGCCAGCGATTCGATCCCGGTCGGCGAAACAGCGAGCAGCAGCACTTTGGAACCGAATCGAACTACGTGCACCGACTGTCTTGGCGTAATCGGCGCTCGGCCGAATACTTCGACGACGTCCCGCGGCAGGATCGCCGCGGACTTGGGATGGGCACGTTTCACGAGCCAGACCAGGAACAGAAACACGCCGAGGACCAGTGCCAGGCTGCTGAAGACAGTGGAAATCGTCTTCGTTGGGGAAGCGCGAGCCGATCGACGCAAACCGCCGTCGCTGTTCAAGGCCTCGTCGTACTCCTCTTCGACGGAAGCTCCCCGCGTGCCACCAGCATTGGCTCGCCGCGGGGGAAGAGGAATGGTCTCGCCTTCGGGCTGCTCCGCGCTGACCTGGCGCAGGGAGCGGCTCGGCGAGCCACTTGTCCCAGCGGACGCGCTTTCACGGAATTTCAATGGAAGCCGATCGAGCGAATCCGCCTCACGCGAAATCCGCGATCCTCCCCTGCCCTCGCGATCCGCGGCAAACGTAACCGGCGCTGCCAGTGAGAACGCGATCAGCCCAACGCATCCTGCAAGGGCGGCGAAGGGCAACGGGCGAGCAAGGTCCGAGCCGTCCATCAGACGTCGTCTCCTGCGACAAGTTCCGCCACGCGAACGCAGAAATTGTCGTTCAATACCAGAATCTCGCCGCGGGCGATCAGCCGCGAGTTGACGTAGATATCGACCGGATCACCGGCCAGCTTGTCCAGAGCGACCACCGAACCCCGCCGCAATTTCAGCACGTCTTCCAGGTACATCTGCGTGCGACCAAGTTCGATCTTCAGATTCAGTTCCACATCGCGCAACAGATCGAGCGTGGCCCGTTCGGATGACGGCGCCGAGCCCGAGAATTCTCGCAGCTGGAACGGGGCAACCCCGGGGCGATGCGATTCGCTGGGATGATCGATGGAACGCAGAGCTTGATCGGCCTGCGAGAGCAGCAGCTGCACATCGTCAATCGCCGATTGGGCAGCCGCACTTGCCGAACGTACGGAATTCCCGTTCCCCGTGCCGCCCGACTGCCGCCCGCCGCCAACGACGTGCGCCGGCCCGGCAGCCATCGCCACCGTCGAGGCACCCGGCATGGGACCGGGGTTCGATGCCACCGCCGCAGCCGTGCCCACGCTCGCGCTGCCGCCGGCATCCGTCCCGGCCGTGTTGCCCGCGCCTTCAGGCTCCCCGGAACCTGCGCCGGCAGGCCGAGCCGCAGCCTGTGCCTGACGCAGCAACTCCTCGATCTCCGTCTGCCCGATTTTTTCGGGTTCTTGCGCCATCGGAATCCATTCCTCATCGCGAGTTCAGCGACGCAATGCAGCCGTTCGCCGCTTGCGGCCGCCCGCCGCAAGCCGCCCGCCGCAAAGCCGCTCCGTCACCCACATTCCATGCGAGTGACTCGGTCCGGCCGGCTACTGATCGACGAAGGCGAAATCTCCGAATACGATCGATTTCAGAATCGACTTGCCGAACAGCAGGTTACTTTTCTCTAAAATCCGTCTTTTAATCAAGCCCAACCCGGGATCGGTCAGGTCGGCAACGTCCGCATTACGGACCTCGAAGATGATTTTGTCGCGCAATCGCTGCTCGTATTGTGTCTGCAGCTCCTCGAATGTGCTCTCATCCGATTCGTTCAACGTGGCGTACAGGTGAAAGCTGATGCGGATGCTGGAGTTCGATGCTGCCTGAAAGGCGGTGATGTCAAAATCCCCCAGTTTGACTTCCAGGATCTTGGCGTCGTCGTCGTGCCCACTCTCGCTGTCTTCCTCGTGCTTTTTGACGCGCAGGTCGTCCTGAATCTTCTCGACCGCGTGCTTGGCGATCTCTTTGGGGTCGGGGAACATCACGTAGGCAAATACACATTCTCCGACGATGACGCTGGTGATGAACAGCGCAATCGCGAGTTTTCCCATGAAACCGCCTGACTTTTTCGGGGCGGAATCCGCCGCCTTATCGTCGGCTTTGTGTTCGGACATGGTGCGTCGTCCCCAACTCGGAATAGGATGCGTGTCTCAAATATAGGTCAACTCTTGAGGCCGCGTCCGCCGCTCCCGCGCTCCAGCCCGCGGGCGGTTCACTCGCCATGGTGCATTGCAGGCGAGCGGCATCGATGCCCAACTCTCGCACCAGAAATCGTCGTACCAGCATCAAATTGCGAAAAGCCAACCCCGCATTATCCGTATTGCCCGTATCTTCGCTATCTTCCGCAGCTGGTACATTTTCGAGTTCGGCCAGGTAGCCCCGGACCTCGAAGATCGACGTCGGTCCGGCCCGGTGGATCGTCCAATCGCGGAGGCTGGAGGCCTGCGCTTCGTCGATCTGTGACTCGCCGGTAACCCGCAGGCGGTAATGCGTGCCGGCAGCGGGCTCCAGGTTCGCCAGGAAGAGCTGCGGCTCGAACGGCGCCGAAAGCAGTCTGCGTCGCCGTTCGCTGTTCTGGCGTGCCAGCCTCTGCAGGCGTCGCTGTGGGCCTCGCAGATGGACCATCGCATCCGTCGAGGGATCGTCGGCTTCCCGGCGGAACTGTCGATGGATGGCCTGCCATAGATTCTGGGACTGTTCGTCCGACCGGTATTCGCCGATCGATGCCAGCATGACGAAGAAGACAAGCAGCAGCGTCATCAGGTCGCCGAAGGTGAGCATCCATGCCGGCGAGTGTGTCTCGTCGGTCTGCGAATCCGCGAGATGGATGGCCAGAAACCGCGACAGCGGACGTCGTTTCATGCGGCGACTCGTCGAACGGTGCGTACCCGGGCGGCAGGTGCCGCGACGGGCAGGGAGACGAAGGCGTTCAGTTTCTGTTCCACCACGCGCGGACTTTCGCCCGACTGGATCGACAGGATTCCCTTGAGGGTGATCTCCATGGCGACGAGTTCGGCGCGATGCTGGATCGCCAGTTTCTCGGCCAGCGGCAGGATAAACGCATTGGAGGCGACGAGACCGTACAGCGTGGTAATCAGCGCCACAGCCATTCCGGTGCCGATGGTCGCGGGATCAGCCATCTGCCCCAGCATGATAATCAATCCCAGCAGTGTCCCGATCATTCCGAAGGCCGGGCAGAACTTGCCGATCTGGGTCAGCAGCGATTTGTCTTCCAGATGGCGAGCGGTTCTGGCGTCCATTTCATTCTGCAGAATTTCCTCGACCATTTCCGGCCGGACTCCGTCGATGGCGAGTTGCATGCCGCGTTTCAGGAACGGATCGTCCACTTCGTCCAGCCGTTTTTCCAGCGCCAGAATTCCATCACGGCGAGCGGTTTCGGCGAGCCGGACGAGCGTCTGCGCGAGCTGGCCCAGATCGGGTGCGGAATCGCGCAGCGATCGAGCGACGGTGCGCGGCAATTGGCGCAGGGCTTTCGCGGGAAAGCCGATCATGCAAGCCGCCAGCGCGCCGCCGAAAACGATGGCCAGGGATGGATAATCGACGAGTGAGGCCAGCGACCCACCGGAGGCTGACACGGAGTAGACCATGCAGGCAATGGCGAGCAGCAGTCCGATGAGTGACGTGGGGTCCATTCGCGCTCCAGGTGCGGACATTGTCAGCCGGGTTGTTCCGCGCCGCCGCGCACCAGCGGCGGAATCAGATGCTTGGTCTGCTGGTATCGCACCGCGCGCTCCAGGACCTCGTCCATTTTCTCCCGCACTACAATTCGGTCGCCGGTTGTCAGCGTCACGAAGGTGTCCGGACGCTGTTCGACGTAGCGAATCAAATCGGCATTGAGTACGAACGCTTCACCATCGAGCCGCGTGAGTTTGATCATCGGTCGGGAGTCCTTTAGCGGCGCAGGTTGAGCAGCTCGTCCAACAGCTGCTGGGACGTAGTGATCACTCGCGCGTTGCCTCGATATTGAGTGGATGCCAGCACCAGATCGATCAAGTTCTTGCCAATGTCGGTATTGGAGAGTTCGAGGGCGCCGGCGATGATCGACCCCGCGCCGTTCTGCCCAGGGTCTTCTTCGATCGCCAGTCCGGAATTGACACCTTGCGCGAACAGGTTCTGGCCGCTTTGCTGCAAGCCGTTGTTGTTGGTGAATCGAGCGAGGCGGATCTGGCCCAGATCGCGGGTCACGCCGTTGCTGAACTGTCCGCGGATTACGCCGTCCTCGCCGATCGTGAAATTGGTCAACGTGCCGGGCGGTGATCCATCCTGCCGGGACACCGCCAGCGAACTGGATTCCCGCGCCAGTCCCGAGACCTGCGAGAAGTCGAGATCGAATTCCAGCGGCGACACGGACGGAACGTTACGGCGATCGATGGAGACCGTGGTGTTGGAGGTGGAGATGAGGTTGCCATTGCCATCAAACGTGACCAACCCGGTGCCGGCGGCGATATCCCAACCGACCGCCGGGTCGTTTTGCGGCGAGTCGGCAAACCAACGGTAGGTAAAGGAGCTGCCGTCGCGCGCTTCGAGGACGGAGGTCACCCGCACGTTGATCGGGATGCCGAGCGAATCGTAGGCGATGAAATCGGCCACGGCGCTCTGGCCGCGCGCGGTCTGCACCGCACCGAAGCCGAGGTTAGGGCTGGATACCGTTCCGCCGACGTTAAACTGAAAACTCGACAGTCCGATCGACAGCGCGTTATCGACTCCGTTATTGGACACGAAGCGCATCAGCCCCGCGTTAATACTGCCGCCGGGAGCCAGGTTGCCGGATGCGTCCAGGTTGTTGATCGAATCGGGGATCGCGTACTGCGGGTCGTCCGCCACGCTGCGAATCCCCATCGCCTCATCCATGAAATCCGCCAGGTCCTGCAGCGTGGTCGCGGAATCCACGGTGAATTCCTTCGCGGCGAGCGCGCGGCCTCCCTTGCGGCCGGCAAATGACAGCACGCCCGACGTCGCCGTGCCCAGATCGAACAGCCGCTCGTAATTCACACCATCGCGGCGAATCAGATTGACTAGCAGCGTATTGGAGGCGGCCTTCGGCCCGTCAAAATCCAATTCGGTCGCACCGCTGCCCGTGGAGATGGACGCATCGGTTGCAGAATCGGTGTAGTCCGAGCCGGGGTTGATCGTATCGACAAGATAGAATCGGCTGGAGTCGGTCGACAGATTGCGGTAGATCCGCAACTGGTTGTAGGGCGGGTTAATCCCGACGGGAATGGACGGCAGATTGGAAAGCAGCACACGGTTGTTGACGACGTTTTGCGGTCCGAGAATGATCGAGGGGCGGCTCTCTTCAAACCCTGTTCGATAAAACGTGACCAGGTAACTGTAATTGCCGTCGATTGTGGTGGTATCGAGTGGCGTGGCGGAGAGTGGCACGGAGCCGTTGTCGCTGTACGCGCCGCCGATCGGGGCGGTATCGAGCAGGGAGAACGTCGCACCGTTGGCGGCGGTGCGGTAGATGCGGATATTGGTATATTCGCCGCTGGAATCGGTCGGCAGGCTCGCCAGATTGACGGTATTCTCCGCGCCTCCCAGCGTGACCACCACTTCATTGGACGGCGCCGACTCCTTGCCGCTGTTGTCCTCGAATACGAACCGATATCGATAGGTGGCCCCCGCGGTCAAGGCACCGCCCGCGGCGCCGGCCCCGGTCGTCCCGGACAAGCCCACATCGGGCGTCGGCGCTGCCGTGATCCCCGACGCGGTGATATCGGGCCGGTCGGTCGATGCGTCCCCCAGAACCGCACTTTGAATCACTTCCGCCGTATCGGCCACGTCGCCCGTCGGCGTCAATGCACCTTGCAACGATGCCGTTTCCGTCGCCTTGGTGACCGCCGCGGCGCCGAGTGGGATCGTCAACGCGCGCAGTTCCGTGCGTTCAATCGCGAACGATGTATCCACGCCGTATCCCAGCAGGCGATTGCCGTTGACATTCACCAGCTCGTTTTCGGCGTTGGTCTTGAATATTCCGTTGCGGGTATAAAGATGCTCACCGGTCTTGCCTTCGACGATGAAAAAGCCGTCACCCTGCAATGCCAGGTCCGACGGACTCTTGCTGATCTCCACCGTTCCCTGCGAAAAGTCGGGGCTGATTTCGGCGACCTGGACGCCGAGTCCGACTTGCCGCGGATTCGTACCGCCGCTGTCCGATGTCGGTTGCGAACCGACGCCCAGTGTCTGCAGGAACTGATTTGCGAAAACCGTTTTGGACGCCTTGAAACCGGCTGTCTGCGAGTTGGCCAGATTGTTGCCGGAGACGTCAATCTGCGTCTCCGCAGCGGTCAATCCGGTTAAGGCGGTGCTGAGTGCCGATGCCAGACCCATGGTTGATTACCCTCTGAAAAAATCGGTTCGATTTGGTTGCATGGACGAATTCTGTATCTTGAGGCAAATTCGAGCGGCCGCGTTACGTGCCCGCCGCCCGATTGGAGACGCTGCTGTTCGCATCCACGATTTCGCGCACGTTCTTGAGCTGCACTTTCTGATCGCCGACCAGCACGTTGATCGTCCGTTTGGCGTCGTCCTGCTGGTCAACATCGATCGTTACCCGGTTGACGATCCCTTCGACATTCCGCCCGTCATTCGACAGCGCCGCGACGCGTTTTCCGATCATGGCGCTGGCCGTGGTGAGATTCTGGCCAATGAACATCGCATCCAGGGCATCGGTCAACTGGTTGGTTGCGCCGATCTGTCGAATCTGGCTGATCTGTTGCAGCATCTGGGCGTTGTCGAGGGGATTGAGCGGGTCCTGGTTCTGCAGTTCGGTGATCATCAAGGTCAGAAAGTCATTGACGTCGACGTCTCGGAGGTCGGTTTTGGAACCAACAGCTGGAGTTGATGTGAGGGAATTGGACAGGCCGCTGACGGTGTTCATGTTGCTGCTCCAATAGTGTTAGACGACGATGTTGATGCGTGGCGACAGTCCGCGGCGGAGAGTTGCGGCGGCCGCCGGGTCCGCTGGCTCCTCGGCGGCCGGCGAGCGGCTGGTGTTGGCTGCCTGCCGCGGGACATTTTCGTTGCGAGGCTCCCTGCGAGGGTCATTGGCGTTCGTACCGTCGAACGACCTGCGCCCGTCGGCCGCCCGTTGATCCATCAGGTCGACGTCAAAACGTTGAACCTGAATCCCTTGCTCGGCAAGCCGCTCGCGCAGCAGCGGCAGGTTTTCGATCAGCAAATCGCGCGTCGCGGCCGATTCGGCCTCCAGGCGGGCAGCCAGCTGTCCGGCCTGCACACGAACCTCGAGGCGCAGCGAGCCGAGTTCGGGAGGGCTAAGCCGCAGGCGAATCTCGCCGTCCCGCTCTTGTGCGGCCTGGATGGCGCGGGTGACGCGTTGGACGAGTCGCGTCTGTTCGCGGTTGTTCAGCGGCGCGGTGGACTGCCCGTCGCCCGCCTCGCGAATTGCGGAACGGCTGGTGCGGCCGGCCGAAACGCTCGGAGCGGCTGCGACCGTAGAACTCGGAGTCTCGGAGGGCACGGCGGCGGCGATGGAGTTCGGTTCGGCGGCGGTCGCGACGGACGTTGCCACGCTCGCCGCCAGTATCGCGGGGTTGGATTTGTCGCTGTCGCGGTTGGACGGATTCGGATCATCCGATTCGGACGCCGCGCCGCGCCGCGCGGCCCGCGCCGTCTCCTGATCCTCTGTCGACGTCGCCCCGAGCACACCGGCATCGTCCCGTGTGCCGGCCGCGTCGCTCGCTTCGCCCGATCTGGCGCCGCTCGATGGAACGGAATCGATCGGGCCGCCGTCGCCCGGAACGGCCGGCCATTTGCCATGCCCGGCTCCCGCTTCGACCGCCGGCACGCCCGCTTGTCCGGCCGCATCGCGATTACTTGCATCCGAATCGGATTCTGCGGGCAGAGGTACGCCGAGTTCGATGACGGGAAAATTCGCTGCGGCGCCCAGGGAAGTCCCCTCCGCGGAATCCGCATCGCCGTGCTCGGCCGCGCCGGCATTCGCATCCAGTTCGCCTGATTCCGCTTCCGCCACGTCGCAACAATCTTGTCCCACGTCGCATACGGCGGTGTTTGCGGTTTTCGCGGAGGCCGGTTGCCTGGCAGAAGCGTTGGCCGCCCGTTCGCCGTTGGCTGCCGTCCGTGAGCGTTTCGCCGGCCGGCGGCTCGAGTGGACGCTGCCCGGCGCAGAGTCCGTTTCGGATTCCTGAGTCGCCTCGTCTTCACTCGCCGTGTCGTTGGATACGTGCGACAATTCCGGCCCCGACAACGGCTGCTGCTGCGAATCGTCTCCGTTTGCGCCGCGATCGTCGTCGCGGAACGCCGCGGCGGAGCTTTCACTGTCGAGCCGACGGGGCGGACTGCCGCTGCCGTCACGGTCGTCGCCGTCGCCCCGATGGTTCGACGCATCCTCGACGGCATGCTGCCGGGCCTCATCCCGTTGCAGTTCGCGTTGCTCTGCAATTCGATCTCGGTCCGATGACGAATTCGCGCTTCCTGTCTCCCGCGACGGAGAGACAGATCTCTCGGGCGAATTCACCTCGCGCTGCGCGTGGTTGGCGGTGAACGCCGACCGCGCCGTTGCGGACGACAGAGACGACAGCAGTTCGGTTGTCGTCGTGGCGGAGCCGAGATGCAGCCGGAACAGGTCGGCCAGCATCTGTTCGCGGCCGGCGTGCCGACCGGCTCGTGGCGATGATGTCGCGGGCGACGCCAGTTTCGTATCCAAGTCCAGAGGCAGGCGGCTCATTGCGGTCACTCCGTTCTCGCCTCGTTGTCCGGACGGACATACGATGCCTGATCTAGTTTTTCTTTCGCGTCACGCAGCAGGTCTTCCTGATTGCCCCGGCGAATCTGGTCAAGCAGGTCGTTCAGGATCTTTTTCTCTTTGTCGCCCTTGAACTCCTTGAACAGTTTGGCTTGCCGATCGCCGGCCATTCCCTGAATCAACTGCACGACATCGTTGTTCACGTTTCGTTCGGGAAAGGGGTAATCCCTGCCTGGATTCTCCAGCCACATCAGGATCTGCTCCTTGGCTTGCTTGGGTGAAAGTGCCTGCATCGTCTCCTGCAATTGCTGCAGTGCCTGCCGAGTGGATTCCTTTTCGCGCCGCACCAGTTCGGAGTCAAAGGCTTGCCGGACCTGGTCAAATTCGCTGCGCTGGTCGCGCAGCTGCTGCTCGATTAATCGGATTTCGCCGACGGCGCGCTGCAGGGCGACTTCGCGCAAGTCGAGATCGAGGTTGGCTTGCGCCCGTTTTTCCAGCAGATGTTCATACGGCGGTGTTTCCTCCGGCTCGCGCCGGGCGGCCCCCTCGATCTCCTTCCAGAACTCGTAGATGTCGAGACCGCTCAGAACGATCAGGAATTGCGACATGCGGTTCCCGGCCAGCCCTCCTTTGGACCAGAAGAAGTAGCCGCCGATCGTCAGGGAGATGACGGTTGCCACGCAGAAATAGACAAAGGCGGCGTAAAGCAGTCGCATCAATTTCTTCATGATCGGGCCTGCTGCCGATGGCGATTAAGCTCGTCCATCGCTTTCTGCTCGGCGATTCGTTGCTGTGTCTCGAATTCCCCGTGGCGCCGCTGTCGGAGTTTTTCCAGGGTCTTCACCTCTCGATCGGCTTCGACGAGCGCCTCGCGTCGGCGTTCAATTTCCTCGTGCAGTTGCTCGTCGCGCTTGGTCAGGTGGTCGATCTGCGCGTCCAGCAGCAGCTCGTAGCGGCTGACGCGGAGCACGCGGTCGATGTCCAGTTGTCCCGGCTCAATGGCAGCCCGCGACTCGCGCGAGATCGTCGCCCGTTCCCGCTGCAGTTCTTCAATCCGCTCGTGCAGTATCCGCTGGGCCTGCAGCGCTTCGGCCAGCCGCACGCGCCGCTCGTCGCGATCCGATTCTCGGATCTTCAGCAGTGTTGACAGTCGGAATTGAAATCGGGACATCGGTTACTCGATTCAGTTACGGCGGACGTTTCTCGATGCGGCATTGGCATTGGGCGGAGGGCTGCGCAGGGTCGCGGCCCGCTGCGCCAGCTGCAGTAATTCGGCGCGCGCCGCCTCGACGGACGATGCCTGTTCCACCTCCTGCTTGAGGAATCGCTGCAGGTCCGGCAACATGCCGATGGCCGTATCCACCATCGGGTTCGCTCCCGCACGGTAGGCGCCGATCGAGATCAAGTCCTCGTGGTCACGGTAGGCCCCCATCATTTCGCGGATCGTCTGGATCGCCTGGCGATGTTCCTTGCTGGTGATATCCGGCATCACCCGACTGATGCTCTCCAGAACGTCGATTGCCGGATAGTGCGCCTTGGAAGCCAGTTTGCGACTCAGTATCAGGTGGCCGTCGAGCAACCCGCGCATGGTGTCACTCACCGGTTCATTGGTGTCGTCCCCTTCAACAAGCACGGTATAGAATCCGGTGATGCTGCCGGCCGGCGTTCGGCCCGATCGTTCGACGAGCCGCGGCAGCAGCGAGTACATCGAAGGGGGATAGCCTTTAGTGGTCGGTGGTTCGCCGGCGGCAAGCCCGATCTCCCTCTGTGCCATGGCGAAGCGCGTCACCGAATCCATCATCAGCAGCACGTTGGCGCCGCGATCGCGAAAGTACTCCGCGATCGCCGTTGCGACAAAAGAGGCCCGCACCCGTACAATCGCCGGCTGATCGCTGGTGGCGACCACCACCACGCTGCGCGCCCGTCCCGCGGCGCCGAGATCCCGTTCCAGAAAATCGTTGACCTCCCGACCACGCTCACCGACCAATGCGATCACGTTGACGTCGGCCGATGTATAGCGGGCCATCATTCCCAGAGTGACCGACTTCCCCACGCCGGAACCGGAGAAGATTCCGATTCGCTGGCCTCTTCCACAGGTCAGCAGTCCGTCGATCGCGCGAATGCCGGTGGAGAGCGGCTGATCGATCCGCGGCCGGGAGGTGGCCTCCGGCGGGGAGCGATGTACGGGCACGCGGTGGGTCACGGAGGGCGGAGGTAGCCCATCGAGTGGCTGGCCAAAAGCGTCGAGCACGCGGCCCAGCAGTGAAGGCCCCACGCGGACGGTCGACGTGCTGCGCGTCAGCCGCACCCGGTTCCCGAAACGGACTCCCGCCGACGGCCCCGCGGGAAAAACCAGAGTCCGGTGGTCGTGAAAGGCGATCACCTCTCCCGTCAGCTCCGATGCCCCGGGCCGTTCGATGGCCACCTGGGCACCGATCGGTGCGGGAAAGTCGGCCACGGCAATCATCAGTCCTTCGATGCGCACTACGGTGCCCGTCAGCGCCGCGGTCATCACGGAGTCCAGTGGTTCCAGGAGCTGGTCGAGCGGCGCAATCATTGAAGATCCTCCGACAACCGCGCGAGCTGGGATTCTAGCTGCAGATCCACTTCGCCGAACTCGGTTTCCACTTTGCAGCCACCCGTTGAAATCGAATCGTCGGCAACCACTTCCGTTTCCGCCTCCCGGCCGGTGCGGGCCACGAGTCGCGTCAGGTGCTCGCCCAGGAGTTGCTGGTCGCGCGGATGAATCCGCAGCCGCAGGCGATTGCCGCGCGACGCCAACTCCAGCGCCTCGCGCACCCAGGCCAAGGCAATTTCCGGCGCTAGCGCCAGTTCGCGACGGACCAGTTTGCGAGCGATCCCCAGCGCCAGGGTCAGCAGATTGCGGTCCCAATAGACTTGCCATTCGTCGCGGGTGGCTCGTATCCCCTCGACGGCCTTGTCGAGCGCCGGAACGGCCGCCGCTAATTGCTGTTCGATGCGCTGGCTCAGCAGCCGCTCGGCCGATTGCATCCCCTGCTGCAAACCCTCCTGCTCGGCGCGCTTGCGAACCTCGTCGGCTTCCGAGCGGGCCTTGGCCACGATCGCCGCGGCTTCCCCGCGAACCTGTTCGAGGTAACGTTCCGCTTTTTGCGTGACGTCGTCCAGATTGAAACGGGACGCGGAAATGCCTTCGCGATGGGCAAATTCACCGGCCTTGATTATCCCTGGCATACCTGGCTCCTAGACTCCGGCTTCCAAACGCTGCGCGGGAGGCAACGGGATCAGCCCGCGTAATGCGAGCCGATCGGCGGTTTGAGCCACCACTTGCTGTGCCGCATCGAGGTCGCTCAACCGCCAGGGTCTGATTTCGGCGAGGCGACGTTGTAACTGGCGCAACTCGGACGCCGGTAACTCCCGCTTCATGCGGTCGAACAGGCCGCGATCCGCGCCCGCCATCGACAGCAGCAGCAGCTTGGGATCCGAATGGTGCATGACCAGGGCCAACGACTTGGCGTCCAGATCCGCCAATTGCTCGAACCGATAGCCGTTGCCCGGGCTGGACGGAATTACCGCAGTGACGCGCGGCGCGGAGCGTTCCCCGTTGCTGATGCGGGCGGAACGAGTGCTGGCAACGTCCGGATTCGCGACTTCCCGCCCCAGTTCCTCTCGTTGCGGTCCGCCGCGGTCCGATCGGAGAGTTGCCTTCCGGCCGTTTTGACCGACTCGCCCGACAAGGGACGCGATTCGGGACTGCGGCTCTGTCCTGCGCGGCGGATCGTCGGCGCCTCGCCGCGTTGCCGCCCAATCCAACTCGATTGCAAGATCGGCATGCGAGTGTGCAATTTCCGACAGCAGCGTCCGGCGATCCTGGTTCGGCATCGCCTGCAGTATCGCGGTGACCCCTTTCGTGCCTTGGGAGCGTCGGACAGCGGTGCGCACGTGCGTGGTCAACAGCGACTCGAGTTCGCGTTCGATGTCCTGGACCACTTCCGGCCGCGTTTGATCGAGGCGCGCCACGCGGTGGACCACTTCGGATTGAAGTTCCGGCGGCCATGCCGCGAGCAGTTCGGCAGCTCGATCCGGAGCCAGGTGCGAGACGACGACGGCGATCGTCTGCGGATGTTCGCGTTGCAGATGGAGGGCCAGGTCCCCGGCTTCCATTTCGTGCAGGAACCGGAAGGGCGGCGTCTCCTGCCCCGGCGCGGCAGGGTCGGCCACCGGCTCGCTCGACTGCGGACCGGCGGCGAATCTCCGTGCCAGCGAGTCGTCGATTTCAATTCCGCTGTCGTCGGGCGGGAATTGCTGGCGGCCACCGGCAAGGAATTCGCCCAGGACCTGATCACGCTCCTGGTCCGGCACGTCCTGCAAATCCATGATGGCGTCCCGTACGCGGGCGGATTGAACAGCGCCCATCTGGTCGAGCAGCAGATCTGCCTGCTGCGTGTCGAGCGCCGAGACAAGTATGGCCGCCTTTCGAAGTGCTGCCGCTGAAGTCATGCCACGTCTCCAATCCAGTTACGCAGGATATTGGCGGCGGTTTCCGGGTCCTCTTTCACCAGTTCCGTCAGCTCCGCGCGGAGATTCGGTCCGGTTCCGCGGAACGAGCGTTTTTGTCGAGCGGTTTTTGCCGCTTCCGCTGCGGCGTCCTCCGAGGCGGAGACCACTCGCAGTTGTGGACCCGGCGCGGACGCCGACTCATCGCGGGTTGCGGTCGCGCCTGGTTCGGTGTCGACGGGCGTGGGTTTGGCGAGTCCTTTGAGAAACAGCAGGGCCACCAGCCCCAGGCCCAACATGCCGATCGACTGCCAGTTACCCGCCAGCCAGCTTGTCGCCGTTTCCGTCATGCTGGGCTGCGCCAGCGGCTCGGGCGTCAAGTCGGGCGAGAAGGAAATGGAAACCAGGGAACTGCCGTCGGCGCCTTTCGTCTGCGGAAGGACTCCGACCATCGCTGCCTCGATTCGCTTGCGGGCATCGGATTCCAGCTTCTTCAAATCGTCGTCCGCCGGTGCGGTGTCTTTGTCCGCCTTGGGATTCGCTTCGCGCCAGACCTTGGAGAGATAGCTCATCGGCACGTCGATCGACGCCTTGACGGTCTTCGGCACCAGTCCCGCTTTCTGGCTCTCCAGTCGCTGCTGCGAATTGATCAACCGTTCCTCGGTGCGCGTCTCGGTGGCGCGTTCCGTAGTGGTCGCCGAAGCGACCTGCTGCGACGAATTGCCGATCGCATTCGGAAACGTTCCGGGTCGGCCCCCATTGCTGGCCATCGCCATCGGAGTTTCTTTCTCCAATGTCTTTCGATCGACCGCTACCGGCTTCCCCTTGAAGTCGGTGCTGTAGGTGGTCTGATAGAGTTCCGGGTCGAGTTCGACGCTGACCCCCACGGCGATTCCGGGATACATCGGCACGAGCCGTTCGAGGATCTTTGATTTGTACGATCGTTCGTAGAGACGCATGGAAGTCAGGTAGATGTTGTTCTCGCCGCCTTGGGGACGGTTCGGGTCGGGACCGGTGTGGGTGATGCCGGAGTTCATATCCAGGACGGAGATATTCCCTGGTTTGAGGCCTGTCAGGCTGCCGCGAATCGCCTCGCGGATCGCGTTCACCTCGTCTTCGCCCAGTGCCCGGTTTCCCTTGGCCCGCACCGCCGCCAGCGCCGTGCGCTCACGCACTCGATGCAGCCCGCCGCCTTCCGACTCATCGTAGACCACTTGGGCCTCGTCGATGTCGCGCATCTTGCGGATGATCTGGGAGAGTTCTTTCTCGGTGGCGTTCTTGAAATTGCGGCTGCGCTGTTCGCGGGAGGTCCAAGGGCTGTCCTTGCCGATCGCCCTGTCGGTGAAACTGGTGAGCAGATCGGGCATGGAGTCGTTTTCTTGAATCGCCTTGAGATAGACATCCTTCTGGCCGCGGGGCACGAGCATTCGCAAGCCTTCGATGCGCGAGCCGCTCAACCCGGCCTTGGAAAATGCCAGATCCATATTGGCCAGCTCGCGCATGTTGAAGGCCTGTCCGCCGAACAGGTACTCGTCGCCGGTCGACGTCTGCACGCGGAGCAGGTAGGTCAAGCTGATCCCGATCGCCACCAGCATCAGCACGGCGATCAGCCGCGCCGAGGGCGTCATCGAGCGGAGCAATTCGGTGACTTGAGCAATGGATTGGTTGACGAAGTCCATCCGTGGAGCCTCTCGCAACGTAATTACCCGGCAGTGCCCGCCGGCCGGTTGTTTCTATTTGCCGCCGCTTCAGATTCTCACATCCTTGATTTCCTGATACGCCTGCAGCAGTTTGTTGCGTATCTGCATTACCATCCGGAACGAAAGATCGGCCTTCTGCAGCGAGGTCAGCACTTCCGCCGGATTGACGTCGTCACCGGTCAACAGCTGCTGCACGGCGCTGTCGGCGTCCTGCTGCATGCTGTTCACCTGCTTCAGCGACTCGATCAGCAGGTCCTTGAACGAGCCCTGGCTGGCGGCTGCGCCTAGGGAAGCCCCCGCGGGCGCGATGCCGGGCGACGGGGCGATCGCTCCGGCGGGACGCGGCAAGGGGATGCTCGAGTGCGGTATGCCGATCGTATTCATCTGCTATCCTCCCGTGGCGATGCATCGAAAATCAGGCCAGGATCCGCAAGGTCTGCTGCGACATGCCTTTGGTGATCTCCATGACGCCCACGTTGGCTTCGTAGGCTCTGGTCGCCTGCAATGCGTCGACAAACTGTTCGGTCATGTTGACATTCGGGTAGGCGACCCAGCCTTTCCATTTACCTTCCTTGATTGCCAGCGGATGATGCGGCTGGTACTGGTAACGCGGCTCGACATCCTCCGTCTGCACCGACGCGACGCGCACTCCCGCCGCGCCCTGCGAAGTCGAAAGTTGATCGTCGGTCTGGAAGACCACGTAGCGTGCCTGGTACGGCTTGACGTTTCCCGACTCGTCTCGCATCGACGACATGTTGGCGATGTTGCTCGAGATCGCGTTCAGGCGAACGCGTTGCGCCACCAGGGCGCTGGTGCTGATGTCGAGTGCTGAGATCATGGCGTGCCTTTCCAATAGGAATCAGTGGGGGATACTTCAAACACGTTCGCTGACGGCGGTCTGCAACAGACGGAACTGCTGCGACAGGATCGTGATCGCCACGTTGTGGAGGATCTGGTTCTTGCTGATTTCGTTGACCTGTTTTTCCAGGCTGACGTCGGAGTCGTCGTGGTACAGGATATCCTTGAGCGACGCGCGGACGTCGCGCATTCCGGCGGCCGGATCGTCGGCCAGCGCCGTGGGCGAAAGGGCGCCGGGCGATGGCGGCTGGGACTGCAACCTCGCCGCCTCGATGGCCTCTTTCAGCCGGGACTGGAACGACTCCACGGACAGATCGCGCACGCGGTAGCCGGGCACACCTTGGTTGGCGACGTTGCCCACCAGGACTTGATGCCGGGCCTGTGCGAAATTGATCGTCTCCTGCAGCGCAGGAATACTGTTCGATTGCAGGAAGGACAGGTTCATGGTCCGCGACTTTCCATCTTGAACATTTCGTCGTCCACGCGACGCCTGTTTTTCGATCGTATCATCTGCAACCCGCATGCCGCGTCCAGCGTGGCGGGCGCGGCCGGGCATCGGTCTTTCCAAGTCGTTGCATTTGCCCGCATTTGCCTCAAGTCTCCTGGCTCACCTGGTTGGAACGCCATCAGCGAACCGGCATCTTTCGCCGATGGACCGGCAGGAATTGCCGGATTCAGGCAGCCCGCGCCGGCGCCTTGGCGCGCGGCGCATAGCCGTACGCCCGCAGTTTGTTGGTCAGGGTGCGTACGCCGATACCGAGCGCCCGCGCTGTTTTTTCACGATGGCCGTCGAACTGCTCCAGGGTGGTTTCGATCAATCGCCGCTCCAGGTCATGAATATTCGTTCCCGCGCCCGGAGCGGCCTCGTGGGAACCGGCCTCGGTCGCGGGCAATACCGGGCAGGCCTGGTTGGTTAGCAGCCAGGGACGCAGATCGTCCGCGCCCAGCCATCCGCCGCTTGCCAGCACCGTGGCCCTGGTCATGAGGTTTTCGAGTTCGCGGATATTCCCAGGCCAGGAATAGTCGCAGAGCAGCTGTACCGCGTCGTTGCGGAGCTGCATCGGTTCGCGTTCGACCCGTATCCCCGCCAGCGCCAGGAAATGCCTGGCAAGTTCCGGCAGGTCATCGCGTCGATCGCGGAGCGGGGGCACGACCAGCGGAATCACAGCCAGGCGGAAATAGAGATCCTCTCGAAACCGCTCGTCGCGTACTTCACGAGCCAGGTCGCGGTTGGTCGATGCCAGTACCCGCACATCCACGCGGATCGTATCGCTCGATCCGACCCGTTCGAACGACCGTTCCTGGAGCACGCGCAGCAGTTTGGCTTGCAGCGGCAGGGCGATTTCGGTGACTTCGTCGAGCAGGATCGTGCCGCGATCGGCCAGTTCGAATCGTCCCACGCGCGGCGCGTCGGCGCTGGTAAACGCGCCCCGTTCGTGGCCGAACAGTTCACTCTCCATCAACTGTGGCGACAAGGCGGGGCAGTTCAAGCTGACCAGCGCTCCGCCCGCCCGAGGACTGGCGGCATGGATCGCCTTGGCGACCAGCTCCTTTCCGGTACCGCTCTCGCCGCAGATCAGCACCGTCTCCGAGGTCCGCGCGACCTGTGCAATGCGTTCCCGCAACCGTGTCATCGCCTCGCTCGATCCCACCAGACGCGGCCCAGGGGCGGCATTCGGTGGAGCCAACGTCGCGTGACGGGCCGGTGATGCATGCCGCGTCAGAGCGCGGCTCACGAGTGCTTCGATCTGGTCGGCGTCAAACGGTTTTTCGATATAGTCAAAAGCCCCGTGACGCATCGCCTCGACGGCGGACGCCACCGTGGCATGCGCCGTGACCATGATGATCTGCGATTCGCATTGCCGGGACTGCAAAGCGCGAATGAACTCCAGCCCGTTCATTCCCGGCATCCGCAGATCGGTAATCACGACTTCCACCGAGTTCCGTTCGAGCCACGACAAGGCTTCCACGGCGCTGGCGCAGCTGCTGGCACAATGGCCGGCATGCCGCAGGATGTCGGTCAGTGATTCCCGCGCCTGCGGATGGTCATCGACTACCAGGATCGAGGCCGCGGATTCCTGCGAGCGACTCATGATTCCTCCACGGTTTCAGGGACTTCGGGGATCCGGATGGTGAACGCCGCGCCCCCCTCCGGACAGTTCGTGAACTGCAATTCGCCGCCGTGCGCCTCGGCGATGCGATTGACGATCGCCAGGCCCAGGCCTGTGCCCTGGTTCTTGGTGGTAAAGAACGGCTCCAACAGCCGCTTGCGGATCGGTTCGGGAATGCCTGGTCCGCTGTCGGCAACCTCCAGGTCGACTCCGCTGGGCATCGCCGTCGCCGTGATCACCAACTCGCCACCCTGCGGCATCACATCCACGGCGTTCAAGACCAGATTGAGCAACGCGCGGCGGACCATGGTGCGATCCGCCTTCAGCCGCAGTTGAGCCGGGACCTGGATGCGCGAGTCGATTCCTTGGGCGCCGAGCTGCGGGGCCAGCGAACTGCAAAGCTCCTCGACAACCCCCCGAATCTCAAACGTCTCGTATTTCGGCGACCGGTCCGCGGTGAACTGCAGCAGGTCGCCGACGGTCACCTCCAACGCGCGGAAGCAGGTCTGGATCTTGTCGACGACCTGAAGGCTGTCGGCGTCGTTCTGAACGCGGCGGCGCAGCAGGCTCAAATACAACGTGCAGGGCGCCAGGCCGTTGCGCACTTCGTGGGCAATGTGCGCGGCGATCTGCCCCAGGTCGGCCAACCGATTCTTGCGCTCCAGTTGACGGTTCTTGAATTCCAGCTCCTCCGACAGCCGCCGCACCTCGTCACGGAGCACATTCTGCGTCTGCTGCAGCCGTTCGGTCGCCGACTCCCAGAGGACCATCAGGTCGGCGAGGTCCAGTTCGCCGGTGGTCTCCCGTGCCGGACCCCCTGCGTCGATGGTCGAACGGGAGCTCGTGGAATGTTGCTGATCCATCGGAATTACCCCGCAGTGAGATCGAAAGTCGACGACGACTGTGGTTGTGAATCGTGGTAGGCGGCGTGTGCGGCCACGCCCGACTGCAGATCGCGCAGACGTTCGGCGCACGAATCGCGTCGTTGCTGCAGGGCGTCCTCGCATTGCTTTTCCAGCCGCATGATTTCGCTCAACAGTTGGTCGCAGCGCTGGGAGGCCTGCCGGCAGTTTTCGCGTGCCTCGGCCGATCGCCAGATCCGGGCTTCCGGATCCTGCTCGCGATACGGATCGAGTCTATTCTCGGTGGCGCGCAGATCGACGATCAGCCCTTGTTTCGCCGCGAGGATCTGCAGCAGGTGCGTGATCTCTCCTTTGGCAACATACTCTTGCTGCGCGCGGGACAATTCGTGCATTTGTTCGAGTATTGCCAGCTTCTGGCCGATAAGAGATTCGAGGTATTCCGTTTGCATGCGGGCATCCAATGCGGCGATCAATCGGCGGGCGTCGTGCCCGCCGATTACAAGGTGCTCAGCCAGTCCAAAAGTTGTTCCCACTCCTGGCGCCGGTAGCGGGAGACGCGCGCGAATTCTCCGTCATCCGGTATTCGCTTCAGCACGTACTGTGCCTGCTTGATCGTTCCCCGCGCCTCGTCATGCTGGGCGAGCCGTCGGTGGCAGTTGGCGATCTGCACCATCGCTTCCAGCGTGATGGGGCCCTGGGGAAGGCGATTGACGGCCAGGGAGTACTCGTCCATGGCGCCTTGAAAGTCTCCCAGTTCGAACAGGGCGTCGGCGCGGAGAAAGAATGCGTTGCGGTAGAGGGACGACTCGAGCGGCGTCAACTCGGACGCCTCGCGCCGGGTCGCCAGAACCTCCCGTAGTTGTTTCATCTCCAGGATGATCTCGCGCAGGCGATCGCGCAGCTGACGCTCGATCCGGCCGCGGGACGAGTCGAGCACCAGGGAGTCGAGTTTATCCCGATCGAGGTTGGCCAGGGCGCGCCGCGTTCGCGCCATCACGTAGCGTGATTCGGCCGCCTGACGGGCTTCGGGATATCGCTGCAGGGCCTCGCCCAGCGTCTCCAGCACCAGCTCGTAAGCGCCATATAGTTCCTCGCGGTTCAAGGCGGCGGGGGATGCCGCCGGGGTTAAGGCCACTGTGGCAGTGGCATTCGCGCCGCCCGCGCCGGAGCGCCCGGCGGGCGCCGCAACGGCCTGGTGCGATTTCATCTCGGCTTCACGAAACTGCAGCGCGCCGAGCTGGAACAGGGATTCGCGCCATTCCTGGCTGCGCGGGGTAAGGATCTCGTTTTCGAGATTCTCGCGCAGCATCTGCCTGGCCTGCTCCGTTTCGCCTCGTTCCAGATGCGCATTGCAGGCCACCAGTCGGGCCCGATAGATCTGGGGATCCTTGGAGTGATACTGCAGGCATTCGTGCAAGGCATCCAGCGCCGCCTGATAACCGCCCATCGCGACGCGCACTTCGGCCAGGCTCACCAGCCCTTCGGCACGGCGGCGGCGCGGCTCGGCCAGCAAATACTGCTGCAGCTTCTCCTCCGCCTTGCTGTAACTCCGCCCCAAGGCATAACATTGGCCGCTGTTCCACAGGTCGTCGGTAAAGTCGCGCCGGGCCGCCCGCAAGCGGGCCAGCCTGGAGAAGGCGTTGCCCGCCTTGCGGAAGTGCGCCCGCGATTCGGCCAGCTGGCTCAGGGCCTGTGAGTCGGGAAGCTGCTGCGCACTTTCGTCCAGGTGCCGAGCCCACGCGCGCTGGCCGTCGGCACGCAATCGTACCGAAGTTTCGTCCGGTACCAGCGGACTCATCGCCCGCGTCAAATCGACCGCCAGTTCAAACTCTCGCCGCTCCAGCAAGACCTGGAACGCGCCCTCGACCCGCTTGCGGAAATTGTCGAGTGAGATCCACGGATTGCTGAACGTGTCGGGGGAACCCGCCAGTTGCAGCAACCGCCGGAAGGCCTCCAGCGCCGATTCGTCCAAGCCTTTGGAAAGGTACCCCTCGGCCTCCTCCAGGCCGGCGGCCAGACCTTCGGGCGTGTCCTGATCGGCGGACGCGGTGCGCGCGAATTGCGCCAAGGCAGCCTCCGCATCGCCGAGTGCGGCCAGGCAGACGCCAATCAGGTAGTTGGCGATCCGTGAAGGGGCCTCGCGATGGCGATCGAGTTCCATGGCGCGACGCAGCAGCTCCATCGATCGCTGGTACGCGGCCAGCATCCGTTCGCGCTGTCCGGCGTCGTCCCGTAGTCCTGCCGCCTCATGCATCGCCAACCGGGCACGCATGATCAATAACTCCGGATTCCGCTCGGTCGCGTCCGGAATCGCTTCCAGTGTCCGGCGGCAGTCATCAAACCGATCCAAGGCAAACTCGATCCGGCTCTTCAACAGCGTCCCCGCCCGGCGTGCCGCCGCACCGAGTTGCTCGTTCGCCAGATACGACTCGCACGCTTCGAGGGCCCGGGCCCACTGCGGATTGGCGTCGCGCACATAGGCTTCGACCAGCATTCGCTGCTGCTCGATCTGGTGTTCTCCTTCCAACTGCAGCGTCTGTCGCAGGTAGGGCAGCGCCTTTGCGTACCTGCCGGACTCGAACAGGCTTCGCGACAGCAGCTCCAGCCCTTCCGTTTCACGGCCGGCGGGAAGGCCGCGACGGCAGGCTTCTTCCAGGTAGCGGCTGGCCATCAGATACAGTCGGCGCTGCTGGTCGGTGTCGTCCGTCGCTCGAGCGTCATGGATCAGCGCGGCGCCGAAGATAAACAGCGCGCCGGGCAGGTCGGTGTCGGGAGTCTCGCCATGCGCGAACAGCTTGGCGGCCCGATCGCGGGCCGCTTCGATCTCACCCGAATCCAGCATTTCCAGCGCCTCGACAAGTTCCCCTTGCTCAATCAACGACTGCCGCTGGCTCAATTGCGTCGCCAGCCAGACCACGGCCGCGGTGACAGCGGCAAATGCCGCGATAAGCCCCAGCGCCCGCGCTGGAGTACTGCGGAGGATGGAGCCGGCCCATCCGCCGATCCGAGCTTTCCAACTCGGTTTGGGCGGAACGCTGACCGATTCCGTTTCAGGCTGCTGTTGTGGTTGGCTCATGAATTCGCCGACCCGTTCCCGCTCCGCGCGATCCGCCATGAACAGGGCGACCGAAAATCGCAGGAGTTGCCGGGAGATTGGCGCGGAGTATGTACTCGAAGCGAGTTCACCGCGTCAAGGGAAGATGGGGAAGGACGCCGGGCCGTTCGAGCACTGCGTCCGTGAGGGTGGGAGCGGCAGCGCCGTCAATTCCAGTCGTTCGTACTTTCCGGCAGGACATCGGCCTGCGCCGATTGGCCGGTCACCCGCTCCATGAGCCAGACATTCAAGTCGCTCAGCATCTTGGTCGTCAATTCGTCGCCGCAAGGATACTGGTGCAGATGGAGCTTTATGCCCGCCGCATGCACCAAACGCAGATCCGCGCAAGATTGTTCGACCGTGTAGCGGCGCGAGTCGCGATTGTAGGCGACAAACAGCGGCAGATTGCGGAGCTGGCGCAAATCGCGCAACGGCATCCGACCTTGGGGAAGACCGCCGCCAATCGATGCCAGTCCGGCAAACCGACCGGAATTTCGCAATCCGATGCGCAGGGCCATCGTACCGCCACAATGCAACCCGGCCAGAAAAATGCGATCGGCTGCGATATGGAATCGGCTGCGCGCCAGCTGGATCGCGTCCAGGACGCGCTGCTGGGCCATCTGCGTACTCTCCTCGTCCTCTCCCCATGAAAAGCCCGGCTCCGACGACCGCCGACTGACGCCGCGCGGCGCGACGGCGACGTAATTTCGCATGCTGATCAGCGGCATGACGCGCTGCACCTGGCGTTCGTCATCGCCCGGCCCGTGGCACCAGACCAGCAACGGATAGGCGTAGTTGCGCTCGTAATGCAGTGGCGCAAACAAGGCCGCCGACGACGATTCCACGCGCACCTTTGCCTGTGCCAGATCGACGGCGGGGAGCGGCTGCTGCTGTGTACGAGGCCTGACAATGGAACTGCCTGGCTGCATCTGAATGCGGTTCATGAAATCCCTGCATGCGGTGTGGTCGGTCGGGCTCGCGACAAATCGTTCGACCGGCGCTGTGCACCGGACGCGTCCCCGAAAGCGTGGCGTTTTAGGTCAGACCTTTTTTTTTGTCAATCGCAACCCGATCAGCGCTGCCCTTGATGCCCTGGAACGACGCGGAACGGGAGGACTACCAAGTCGTACAGCGACGGGCCGGCAACGCCGAGGCCGACCCGGTCGCCTTTCAGCTCTTTGCTAGCAGTTCGCCCATGGTCTTCACCAGAGATTTCACCGCGTCGACGCTCTTCTGGAAATGGGCCTGTTCCGCGGCGTTGAGCTTCAGCTCAATGATCTTCTCGACGCCGCCCGAACCAAGTATGACCGGGACGCCGACGTAGTAGCCGCCGACACCGTATTCTCGGTCGCAATATGCAGCGCAGGGGATCACCCGTTTCTTGTCCCGCACCACCGCTTCCACCATTTGCGCCGTCGCCGCAGCCGGCGCGTAATAGGCGCTGCCGGTCTTCAGCAGATTGACAATTTCGGCGCCGCCGTCGCGCGTGCGCTGAACGATTTCGTTCAAACGGGACTCGGCGATCAACTGAGTGACCGGAATGCCACCCACCGACGTGCAGCTTGGAATCGGTACCATCGTGTCGCCATGTCCGCCCATCAGCAGAGCCGAAATATCCTCGACGCTGCAATGCAGCTCCTGCGCCAGAAATGTCCGGTAACGGGCCGTGTCCAAAACGCCGGCCTGCCCGATTACCCGTTGCGGCGGGAATCCGGTCACCTGCTGCACTCGCTGGACCATCGCGTCCAGGGGATTACTAACGACGATCACCACCGCGCCAGGACTGCTGGAGCGAATCTGCTCCGATACGGAACTGACAATTCTGGCATTGGTGGCCAGCAGGTCGTCGCGGCTCATCCCCGGCTTCCGCGGAATCCCGGCCGTGACCACAATCACGTCGCTTTGCGCCGTGTCATCGTAACTATTGGTTCCGGTGATCGTGGAGTCGAAGCCCATGATCGGCGACGACTGCATCAGGTCCAGTGCTTTGCCACGGGGCATATTCTCGGTGGCGGGGATATCGAGCAGCACGATATCTCCAAGTTCGGCGGCCGCGCACCAATGTGCGGTGGTGGCGCCCACATTTCCCGCTCCCACGATCGTGATCTTGGCTCGACGCATACTGCAGCTCCCTCCGCTTCGGGGCCCTGAACCGCGAAATGAACTCCACGACGACCGAATATCCCTGGGTATGCCGGGGGACGTCAAGTGGGGCGCGATGGCCGCGGCAGCTATCGCGTGCGGCGGCGCAGGAGTCGCTCCATCATTTCCAGCGCTTTCTTGGCCATGTTTGCGTCCTCGGGTTGGGCGTTTTGGAATTCGGTGTCGAAAGGGCCGCTCAAGTTCAGGAACCGATCGAACCTCGGCGTCGCGGCAAAACTCCAATCGAGCACATACGTGGACTGGCCGGCATGTTGGCGAATAAATCGAGCCCGCGCGTCCGCTCGGGTCCCTGTGTCCGGTACAAACGGTTCGGCCTCACTCCCCGGCTGCACCAGTTGCGAAACGCGATGCTGGACAAGTCCGGACTGTTCGAGCATTCGAAAAACGGAGTTTTCGTCACAGAACGCGTGGTAGCTCTGGTTGAGCAGCGCCAGTTGGTGCATGAGTTCGCGTTTTCGCACGGCATCGCGCCAACGCAGCGAATGTTCGCTGATCACAGCGGAGAAGAATTGGTATTTTGCGAAGGCGTCGAGCCGCTCCGCCAGCCAGGAGAGGTTCATCGATTCCAGCGCGTCGAGCGTTTGCCGCCAGTCGTCGAGCGCGCGGGGGATCCATTCCGGTGGACGGCGGAGTTGTCGGGCGAATCGGTGGGCCGCTTCCAGGTAGATGCGTTGGATCCGCACCACATCCGGATCGACGGTTGGCGTCTGGTCGGGTGTGGCGAGTCGATTGCATCGTTTGAGCATCGCAAGCCAGTACGCGTCGTCTTTGCCTTCGAATTCCCTTAATTGGCCGGCCAGTTGCGTGTCGTAGCAGATCGCCTTGAGCGTCAGCGCCGTCGCGCTGAATTGCAAAGCCAAATTGAAGTGGCAGCGGTGTCCGTCGCCGAGGATCAGGTGGTAACGAAAGCGTTCGTGGTCGGCCGCCATATGATGCTCTTCCCGCGCCATGCTGTGGATCGCGCGCTGCCCCGTCGTGCTGCCGCCGGCGGCGAGTTCCATGAATAACGGGCGCGCGCCGGCGACAAAGCAGCCGCCGGGGTGCTCGATGCCCCCGGCGCCGCCATAAATTCGCGTCACCAGGAACGGCAGGATCCGCTCAGTGAACTGCTCCGGGCGGATCTCGACCAGGTAGTTCTCGTGGGCGCCCCAGGTGGCTGTCGCCGCGGTCAGAAGGCCGCTGTGGTTATTGTTGGCCAGCAGGATCTGATGGCCCTGTTCGGTCAATTTTGCCACGGCGCGTGACGCCAGCAGCTGCTGGCGCTCGACGATTCCGGGCAGCTGGTACGGCGTGGCGCACTCGCATGCCGCCAGTTCCAGATGAGCGTTCAGGTCGACGTAGAACCGCCCGTAGCCATTGAAGTGGCCCGGGGCGCCCGGCAACGACGGGGCCAGCTTGGCCATCGTGTCGACAAGTTGGAACAGCACCCGTTCGGGGAGGCCTTCCCGAGGCCAGATGCTGGTGTGGCATTCCGTTTCCGTGCTCATCAGGAACTGGCCGGCATACTGGGCTTGCATGCGTTTCCTCACGTGGCAGGGACCTCGACGAAGTGGCTGGTTGCCGTCTACTGGCCGGACTGATTGCGGCGACGCTGCAATTCGTCAACCGCTTCCGCGCCTTGTTTACAGTTCTGCATTGCTTCCCGGGCGACGCGCGCGTAAGCGCGCGCCTGTTCGACGAGCGACTGGCCTGTCTCGCTCGGTCCACCGCCCCCTGCGTCATCGTCGATCGTCGTTCGGGACCGGGTTTGCGCCGGAAGTGTTGTCGTCGGAAGGGTCATGGTTCAGTTCCTTTCTTGCTTGAAGAGTTGACTGCAAACGTCATCCAGAGGATCAATCTGACGGACATTACGTCCGTCTGTCCGCTGCAGCAGTTCGTGCAGCCGCGGCAGGTCGCCGGCCCGGGTGAGCAGACCGTCAAGTTCGTACTTGGTGAAACCATCGAGTTTCGGCATCTCGATAGTTCCGCGCCGCCCCCAGCGATCGGTTGACAGGCGGAATTCGATACGGCTCCAATCGACGTCGGTGATCTGGGAAGCGAACTGCTCGATCAACTTCCCCCTGCCCCAGGCTCGACTGTCGACGGGAGGGGCGGCGATCGAAGCATCGATGCGGTCAAGCTCCGCCGGCGCATCGACCAGTCCCTCGTCGATCAGCCGCCACAAGGCGCCGCGGCGCGGGTCGGTGTTGGTGAAGTCATGATCGGCCAGCCGCGAGGCGGCGTTGCCGAGTGGCTCGCCGCTGCCCAGCAGCATCAGCAGCTTGGCGGCCCAGTCGATCTGCCGCGCACAAAGCTGGATCGATCCCTCCTGCGCGAAGCTCGCCAGTTCGATAATCCGAGCCAGATTGTCGCCGGCCTGCGGCGCAATCTGTTCGTTGATCAGACCGCTCTCCACCATCTTCAGCAACTGCCGCGCGAAGTCGGCGACATATTCGGGCAGGGTCAATTTACGTCCGTCCACCAGTTGGGCCCGTTCGCTGAATTTCCCGTTCCGCAGGTCGAAGGTCCAGCTCCAGATGCGCAGCGCGCGGACCGGTTCAAACAGTTGCATTCCGCAATAGCCGTCTTCGACCGCCGCCAGCGCGCATTGCAGGTACGAGGCGAGCAGCGGCGCCCCGAGCAGCGGGTAGTCAAATCCGATCAGGTGCAGGCGGTCGACCGTTGCCGCATGCGGTTCACGACGGCTGTTCAGGATTCCACGCCGAAACGGCTCCGTCGTCGCCAGCGTATGCACATGAGCGAGGTGGTGGGCCCGGGCGCTGAGGCTGAACGCGGTGCTGCCGTCTTTCATCGGCAGCAGGTAGCCGGCGCCGAAGAACGCGATTCCGGCCGCAATCATGCTCGATACCGCGCTCAACCGGGCCGGGCGAGAATGGTCGAGGAACAGATCGGTCCAGAGCGTACTGTCGATCGAGACATTCAGGTGCGAACCCCAACTGATCGCCGGGTCGAGGTTGTCGGCATTACTGGCCGAAAGGCAGAATCGATCCGCGGCCTGCCCGTCGCAGTTCCACGCCGTCGGCGCGTCAGGATGCTCCGACTCAAATTCCGCATCCTCGCGTTGCGCGGCTTCGCGCCGCGCTGCTTCGGCCACTCGCAGCAGGCTCATTCCCTGCAGGGCAAAGTCCTGGGGGCGGAGCGATTCAGCGCCGCAGACTTCCAGATGCCCCATGTCGGAGTAGTAGCATTGTCCACCGCTGGTCCAGTACCTCAGGCAGTCACTGGAATAGGCCGATCCATTCATGTCGCCCCGCGTCCAGCATTTTGCGCCGAACCTGCCCAGCGCCTGAGGGAGACAGGCCAGGATCTTCCGCGTAACGCGCCAGGCGTCGACCGTTCGGCCGTCCGCCGCCACACCGGTGGTGGAGAGTTCACAATCCCGCGACAGGTATTTGGGTGTTGCCATGCCTGGTCCCTTTCCGAGTTTGCGATGGTTGTTACTGAGCCAGTCCCTGCGGCTGCCAGTAGCGGTGCCCCTGCAGCTGCTCGCGCGGCACCAGTTCGACGCGCGTCACCGGGACGTTGATGCGCAGGTGGCGCAACAGCATGATCGGATCGGCCGCCATCTGCTCGGCGACGGACGTAGCGGCTTCCAGCAGCCCGTCGATGACGTCTTCGCAGGTGACTGCCGGCACGCCGATCCCGGTGTGTCTTCGCCCCGCCGCCTGCCGTCTGGCAACCGCCATGGCCTTGCGATAGTGCACCGCCGCCATGATCTCGCCGACCGAGACGTCGTAGCGCTTCTGGGTCTCGCCCAGGTACCGCAGGACGGTGGTAGAGAAGATCGAGTGCAAGGCCGGCGTCACGATGCGCTGCGTGATTTCCTCGTGCGGGACCTGCTTGCGCGGACCGTCGCCGAAACTGAACGGGATACTCGGCGATCGCAGGTAGATCATGCAGATCTGCTCTGCCGCCGCTTGATCCAGGTCCGGAAACTCGAAGACCTCGTCGCCGAATCGTCCGGGGCGCTTGATCGCGTCGTCGATTCGGTCCGGGCGATTGGTCATCCCCAGCATGATCAGGTGTGCCGGCGGGTCTCCGGTTTGCTCCTGCTGCATACCGTCCAGCTCGACCAGCAGTGATTCCAGCGCGTCGGAATGGTGGGACGACACCGCGACATCGCGTCCTTCGGGGCGGCGCCCCAGCGAATCGATCTCGTCCATGACCAGAATCTGCAGCAGCGATCGGTTGCGTGGCAGCAGGCGCCGCTGCCGGATCGCGCCGAACAGATCCTCGCGGACGATGCGGGCATCTTCACCATGCCACATCGATTTCAATTCGTTCGGTTTGACAACGTACAGCACCACGTCGAATCCGAACTGTGCCCCGAAGTCGCTCAGCTCGCCGGCAAAAGCCCGCACGAACGCGGTCTTGCCCATGCCCGGCTTGTTGCTGCTGAGAATCAGGCCCCGCAACGGATCGAGATGGAACTCGTCGCGAATGTCCGGGCGAATGACGCGGAGATAAATCTCGGCGAACATCTTCTCGGCCAGCACGTCCATGCCTGCCAGGTCGGCCAGTCGCGTGGTGATCGAGTGCAGCGGCACTTCGAAGCGGCTGGTCGCCTCTTGGGCCGGCCAGGTCGCGATCGCCAGACTGGGGTTATCCCGCATCAGCACCAGCCGCGTCGATCGCGACAATGGCGCGTGGAGCGACGCGGCCAGCCGCACGACTTCCTCGCCGTGTCCGGAGCGGGTGACGCGAACCAGACGAGGATTGTCTTGATGAAAGCCCTGGAACGACACGATTTCTCCCATCGCCGATTCCAAGGTCCAATTCGTGCCGGCGACGACACCCACGACCACGTTCTCATGGACACAGGCGAATTCCCAAGGTTGCAGCGATCGAATCGTCTCGGGACGCACTTCGGGATGCAGGCTCATCTCCCGCAATTGGCTTCCCGCCCGGCAGATCACTTTCGTCCCGGACGGCGAATCGTACATCTCCTCCACATGCATCAGTACGGAGTTGCCTGCCAGCAACTGTTCCAGCAGCTTCGCGGCGCCCTCCGCGGCCTGAGCGGACGCGGCGCAATTGTTGCTGAGCAGGGTCAACGCCTTGCGCGACTGGAGTAACTCCCTGGCGAAACCTTCGGGATTCCTGGCGATCTCTTCCAGCAATCGGGCCATTTCGTTGTGATCCGCTTCGGCATCCGCGCTGATCGCGTCGCGCAAGGACGCCGGCAGACTTCCGCGTCGGTCCGGTCGGCTTCCAGATTGGTTGTTGGCCATTGCATATTCCTCCGTTTTCGGTTTTCCAGGTGTGATGGCAACGATACAACGTGAACGCGATGTTCAGTCGGTAAAACTCCGCCAGCGAATCGGCTTCATTTGTCCCTTGCGCCAGGCGAATACGCGCAGCACCGGCTGCCGGGAATCGACGCCCAGCTTGCGGCCGGCGATTGGCAGCAGCGTGTTTTTTCCCGGGAAGAGCGTCTCCAGCAACTGGTAGTCCTGGAGGCTGGGAGTCGCTTCCGCCAGCCCGCAGCCGGCCTTCTGATTGCAGTCGCCGCAACCCCATCCATGCGAATGAAAAACCGTGAGCACCGATTCGCCCATACCGCGCAACTCGCAGATCCGCTGGGCCTCGACCAGCGCCGCCGGGTGGAAATCGAATCGATCGGCGCTGCCGATGTGCCGCGCGTCGAACGCCAGGTCCGAAAACAGGGTGACGATACGACTGACCGATCCGGCCAGTGGTTCCGTCAAACGGACGACCCTTCCGACGACGGCGGCGCCGGTCTCACGCGTTCCGGCTTCCATGCACCGCTCGATCGCTTCCTGTTCGAACCGCCGGCCCACGAGCAGCGGGCGATCCGGCGTCCATTCTTCGGTTCCGATCGAGACGACGCCGCATTCGTCGAGCGTCGCGTCGGGGATAATTGGCAATGCCATCACCGGTAATGGCATGGGCGCGCCGTGCCGATCGGGAACGGCGAGCAGCAGGGAATAGATCGGCTGCGTGGCGGCCACCGTTCCTTCCTCGCGCAGCTGCGCAAGTTGTCGCAGCGCCCAGCGCGACCAGCGGCCCGCGGTGCACTCGTAACGGGCGACATCCGCCCGCGGTCCCGCGGATCCGACCGCGCCGCCGCTGCTCGAAACGCCGTGCAACTCCAACCGCAGCGAACTCACCAGCGGCGCCTCGTGCCAGATCGGCTCAAGCCGCACCTGAATCTGCTCGATATCGGCCGGCAGCCGATCGGCAAGCACTTCCGAAACGATCGCCTCGTCGATCAGGTCGGCCAGGTCCTCCGTCACATCGCGACTTGCGAGGGGAGCACCGGTCAAATCGGCGCTCGTCCGCAGTTCACATTGCAATCGATAATCCATTTCCAGTTCCACACGCATCGCATCGACTCCACTCTCAGGCGATTTCCGCGAATTTACTCAGCCGCGACCCCTCTCCCGGCCAACCGGGAGAGGGGCGATTCGGTGACATCGGGCTCGCAACAGCGGATTGCATCGTCGCTGGTTGCGATCGGCCAATTTCACGAACTGCACTCAGCCCGCGGATACCTCGGGCATCACCGTCCACTCTTCGTCCTCCGGCGTCAGTTCGCGCAGCGGGCTCTTGCTGTCCAGCATGATTCCGCGACTGAATGCCGCCCAACGCAGTCCTTGATCCTGAATCCGCGTCGCGCGCAGGTAATGCTCGACGGCCTGCCCTACCGAGTGGTCTCGGGTCAAGTCCGCCGAATGATTCAGGTCGACTTCGACGCGTTTCTGCCGCGCCAAGTCCGCCATGAACAACCGGTTCATTGCGACCATTTGATGCTCCTCCTCAACGTTGCCGAACCTCGCATCGCCGAACTACGAACCGTTCGTACCCGACGCATGCAATCCAAAAATTGCGGCATAGCCATTGGCTGTATCTGCCTGTTGATCCAGGATTTCCAGGACCGTGCGCGTCGCTGCCGCGACCGCCGCCACCGCCCGCACACCTGCGGGCAGCCCTCCGTTCCGCCAGCAGCAGTCGGAAATCCACGACTCGGCCAGCAGCGCGGCGTCGGTCAGCGCCAGACGAGCGTGCCGGCTTTGCGCGTTGAATCGCACCGCCTGGTCCACCAGCGACGGATGGAAAGCGCGCCCCGCCGGCGGAGATGCCAACAATGAGATGCTCAGCCATAGTCCATCTGCCTGCCGTCGAACGCGGACCGGAATGCTCTCCGCCGATCCCAGGTTCGTCACGGGCCGAATTTCCCAACCGTCCGCCGACTCGACCACCGCGTCGGTCGGCCAGGCGTGGGCCGCCAGCTGTTCGATAAGCTGCTCGGTCGTCACTTCCGCACTCGTTTGTCCGCCGGCCGCGTCGCGCTCCCGTTTGCGATCGCACGGGGTACCGTGAGGAGGAAGAGGAAGCTGCCCCGACACCAGCGTTGGCCAGTCGCAGGCGATCCGACTCCATGCCTCCCCGACCCACCGCAGCCGTTCGTGCAGCGTCGCGGCGGGGTCGATCGGGAACTCGCCGATGGTGACCAGCCGCGGTCCGCTGCGAGCGATGCGGAGACAGAATGGCAGGAGATGCGAGATCCGCAGGGCCTGCTGCGACGAAAGTTCGCCCGGTACCGGCGCTTGGAACTGGAGTTCTCGAGCGACGCCCAGGTTCACCGACGCCGCGACGGCTCCCTGACGCCAGGTTCCGCTCCAGCTGTTGTGCCAGACCATGCCGGGTAGCCGGCCCAACAGTTCGGCTCTTGCCAGGCGAGGCGGATGGCCGGACTGATCGTGGATTGGCGCGCCTGCGCTGTTCGATTTACTCGCTGCGCCCGTCGACGCAAACAGTTGTCGGAACAAGCTCATGCTGTTACCCCCTTCAACGTGCGAAACAAAGCAGGCGCTAATACAGCGGAATGGCAGGTTCCAGACCGTCCATCGCCGTCGGATCGAGTGCGAAATAACGTGCCGCCTCCAGATCGGCGGGGCTGCTTGGGTGGCGATTCTGGTAGGTCACGATCGGATAGATCTGATTTTCCAGCAGCGCGGCCAGCGGAATGGGGCCCGGCGGAAATTCGCGGGCATCGCCGATACAGAGGTAGCCGAACCGCCGGCTGTAATTCGGGTGGAAGAATCCCAACTCTCGATCGATCATCACTACCAGGCATGGTCCCTGCGGATTCAGGAACATGTCGCCGCGATAGATCACTTCCCCGGTCAGCGGCCCTTCGGCCAGTTCGACCGGAGTCTCGCCGGACAATTTGCGTTTATAGGCGGTGTCGATTTCGAAGCGAAATCGCTGCGGGTACGGCGAAATTTCGGGGAGCAGTCGAATTCGACGCGTTTTTTGCAACAGCGTCTCCCGACACTCCAGGTAGTTGTTGCGGAAGAACTCCGCGGCGACCCAAGCCAGCGGCTCGTCGCCCAGCAGATTCAACTCGGATCGCTCGATCGACGGTTCCGCTGCGGGACGCGGATGCCAGCGCTCGAGCGCGTTACGTCGCATTGAATTCGTGTGATCGTTCATCGGCAGAGTGCTCCTTCGGGGGGAGAAACGGACGGACCGAGGCCCGCCGAGAGAATCATCTGCAGCGGCTTGCGGTCGATCGCCCGCGCGGCGATCATCGCCCCGCGTTCGGGAAACCCGAGTTGCCGCAGCGTGCGCCGCATCGTCCGTTGTCGTTCGCGTCGCGTTGCCTGCGGTGCGGATTGCGAGCGGTCCAGCCAATGATTGCTGTCCAGGCAATGCGAACTTGTTTCGGCGACCCAGTGCATGGGGCGACGACAATCGCGACATTTTGGCGGTGCGGCCCACTGGGTGCCGGCCGCCGCGGTGGAATTCCCGCACTCGCAGCGAGCCTCTTCATGCAGCGCGTGCCCGAACGGCTCCAGCACGACCCGTTCCGTCCGCAGTCGCCGCATCGCCTCCTGGAACAACTCGCCTAAAGTCAGGTCGCTCGCCGAGCGTCCGATCGGAGTCAGTTCCCAGCGCCGATGACCACTCAAACACTTTTCCACGCGCGGCCGCTCGATCGTCAGCAGTCTGCCGTGGCTCAGGTCGACGATGATTTCGCGGCCGAGGACCTGATCGAGTTCCATCCGCCCCACGATCCGCTGTGACTGCAGCAGCGCCACTCCGGCGATCACCGATGCAATCGCGTTGCCGGCGAGAGTCGGTGCAGTGGCCGAGCGGCTGGCGAACGGATTGCAGGGGGTACGGACCGTTCCTCGAAACAGGTCGGTCACCGAATACGGGCACAGCATGCAGGAGGTCTCTGCCGCGCCGTGGGAGCAGACCACGCGCCCCATTTCCATCTGGCCGCTGCCATCCAGGGCGGCTCGCAGCAGCGGCACACCGATGCCGTTGGACAGGCGCACGAGCCAGGGCACGAGCGCGGGGTCGTCGCTGCAGTCGACGATCAAGTCGAAGCCGGAGAACTCGCCGACGCCGAGCCGCCGCACGTCGATCGTTCGCGCCGTGATCCGGCCGCGGTGGCCTCCCTCGGTGTGGCCGCCGGTCGCCTGCGACCGATCCATGCTTCGCCGCAGCCAATCCGCTTTGTTAACACCTGCGGGGCCCCATTGGGTTCCGGAGTTGTCGCTGGAAAACGAGTCAAAGTCGCAGACTTCGACCGCAGCGCCGGAGAGCACCGCCTCCGCGACGAATCGCTGCCCCAGCATGCCGCCGCCGATCACGGACAATCGGCCGGACCGCCAGCGGTCATATGCCGTGCCGCGCAGAGTCGGCGTCTGCGCCAACCGCGGGATATTATCGCGATATGTCGCGGCATCGAGGTTCATTGCCGAGCCTCCTGCATGGCGCGAAGGGCCTGCGAAAATGGCAGCGGGCGCTCCAAGGGCACAGGCGGCTTCCAGAGTTCCGCCCGCGGGTCGTAGGAACAATTCGGGCAGCGGAATCCCGGGCGCGTCAGCAGATCGGCCCACGCCCTCTGGCGATACACTGTCCCGCAAGGCGCCGTGGCGGTCCCCACGCAGACCGTGATCGGCTCGCCCGCCCGCAGCCGGGCTTTGGTCATGAAGCAACGCACGTCCGACCCATGCCGCAGCGGGTCGTAAATCTCTTCTCTCGGCGAACATTCGGCGGAGACCCAGTACGTCTCGCCGATCAGATCAATCTTGTCTCGATCGCGCAGCGCCGAGATTCCGGCCGGCAGCAAGCTGCCTCGCACGCCCACGATGTTGCTCCCCGCTTCCGCAACAACGACGACCGCGATCGCATCGGCTCGTACCGGGTCGATCGACATCAGTGCCGCCGCGCAACCGATCCGGAACAGTCCCGTGAGCTGTTCCGGATGCCAGTCGCCGTCTTTCCATTTCCAGACCAGGATGCGCATGGTTCACCGCCCTCACTTGCTCTGAATGCGCCACATTCCTACTGCCTACCACGGAGCGTGCAGGCAGTACATGACATGGACGTTTCCCGAAGATGTTGTTCGTGTGTTGCGACACACGGAACCGCTGCAGCGGCAACTAAGCCGCGCGCAATCGCACGTTCTCCGGCGCGAGGCCGATCTGGTAGCCGAGTACTTTCGATCGACGCACGACGGCGTAGCCGAATTCCGAACTGTCAGTCAGCCGCCCCGACTTGACCAGCTGCGCCGCCGTCATCGATCGGTTCAGTCGATGGCGGATGCGCCGTACGAGCTGGATCACCGTCTGCTGGTCCGCCAGTTCGAGCACCTGATGTTGGTGGAGCGCTTCGGCAAGTTTGTCTGCCTTGAGGTACGACGCAACCGAAACAGGCTGCGCTAGCTGAGCAAATTGAGCAAGAATCGCCAGTGCGGCGTATTGCTTGCGCGGGAGTTCGACAGCCTCTCCGGGGAAACCCTTCAGTTCCATGGCCAGCATTCCGCCGTCCAGGTAGTTGCCCGCCAAAGTTATGGTCAGTTCGCCTTCAAATGCGTCGACAAAAAGATCACGACGATTCGCCATTGTGGAAGTCCCTTTTGCAAAATGGTTAGCCTGGAGTCGTGCAGCTTGATGTGAGCTTCCGCCGATCGGGATCGGGATCGGGATCGGAACTCAGAACGCGATCGGTGCTCCTTCTGTGGGTGCCTGTTGTTGATTCGGGATCGCGAGTCGATCAGGAGATGCCGCCTAGCGCCGCGTCGTTCGCCGCAGCGATCGAGCACGTGCGCATTCAATATATGATCAAAACCGAAAAGAAGTTTCACGCCGTCGGTGGCGCTGCGATCACGAGCGTCGTCGCGTGGTTGATGCGTTTGATGATCGTCGCGGATGTTGCCGCGACGGCGGTGCGGCGGCGAGAATTCGATCGGTGGACTTAAGGTAACGGCAATTTCCGCTAACGGGCGGTCAATGCGATGATTGATGGCGCTGCGCGTCGGTCCGGTGGGCTGGGGTTGATCGAGTCAGAATGATCGCAACTAATGATGAGGCGCATCCAATGCACCAGGCACGATGAAAAAATATTTGTCGGAATTATTTTGTGCGGTGTTGAAAACAGGCGGCAACGAAGTAGCTCGAAGCTTGTTTCGAGCTGCCAAGCGGCTTGCAACGATTCTGAAATTCCCTGTCGCAGTGACCGTGCGGCGGCTATAATGCTGCCGGTCGCCGCGTTCCCGGCTCCGGACCCGAAGAGCGGCGTTTTCGAAGCGTTGCTGGCTGCCTGGCAGTGCGATCGATGTCGTTTTCCGGGGCGTTGCTGCCGCGTGGCTGGAAGGGAAGGAAGGATGATGCGGTCTGGAATGCTGTCGCTGACGACGGTGCCGCGCGATTTGACGGCCGGTCTGGTTGTGTTTCTGGTGGCGCTGCCCCTTTGCCTGGGGATTGCGCTGGCATCGGGGGCGCCGCTTTTCTCCGGGTTATTGGCGGGCATTGTCGGCGGAATTCTGGTGGGGATATTGAGCGGTTCGCATACCAGCGTCAGCGGACCGGCGGCCGGTTTGGCGGCCATCGTCGCGACGCAGATCGAAATGCTTGGTTCGTTTCCGGCATTCCTGCTGGCGGTCGTGCTGGCGGGGCTAATTCAGATCGGCTTGGGAGTGGCACGCGCGGGGTTCATTGCCGCTTTTTTTCCGACCAGCGTGATCAAGGGGTTATTGGCTGCGATCGGCGTCATCCTGATCCTGAAGCAGATTCCTCACGTCTTCGGCCACGACGCCGACCCGGATGGTGAAATGGCGTTCTTCCAACCGGACGACCAAAACACACTGTCGGAGATCCTTCGCACGATCGACGACGTTCAGCCCGGCGCCACCGTGATCGGCCTGCTATCGATCGTCGTACTGCTCGTCTGGAGCCGATGGAAGCCTCTCAAGTCGTCTCCCATCCCCGCGCCGCTGGTCGTCGTGCTGTTGGGCGTGGGGATGAATCTGCTGTTCCGCGAACTGGGTGGAATTTGGGAAATCGAGTCAAGCCATCTCGTGCAGGTACCGGTGGCGGAAAAGCTGACGGGGTTTTTGGATTTTCTGCAAATGCCCGATTTCTCCCAATGGTCCAACCCGGCGATCTATACCTCCGCCGTAACCCTGGCGATCATTGCCTCACTGGAAACCTTGTTGAATCTGGAAGCGGTGGATAAGCTCGACCCGCTGCAGCGCAACTCGCCGCCGAGTCGGGAGCTGCTGGCGCAGGGAATCGGCAACGTCGTGGCGGGAATGATCGGCGGTTTGCCGGTGACGTCGGTGATTGTGCGCAGTTCGGTGAATATCAACGCAGGGGGAAAAACGAAACTCTCGGCCATCGTCCATAGCATCCTGTTGCTGGTCAGCGTCGCCTTTTTTCCGGTCTGGCTCAATCTGATTCCACTTTCCTGTCTGGCGGCGATCCTGCTGGTCACCGGAGTAAAGCTTGCCAGTCCGGCGCTGGTGAAGCAGATGTGGAGTGCGGGCCGGTACCAGTTTGTTCCGTTCGCCCTGACGGTGGTTGCGATCGTTCTGACCGATCTGTTGATCGGAATCCTGATCGGGCTGGCAGTCAGCCTGCTCTTCATACTGAACAGTAACCTGCGCCGACCGATTCGCAGTTTTCTCGAGAGGCATCTTGGCGGTGACGTGCTGCATATCGAGCTGGCCAACCAGGTGAGTTTTTTGAATCGGGCGGCGCTGGTCAGAGTACTGGATGGAATTCCTCGAGGCGGCCATGTACTGCTGGACGCGCAGAACACCGATTACATCGACCCGGATGTGCTGGATCTATTCCGAGACTTCAAGGAAAAATCGGCTCCCGCCCGTGGCGTGGAACTCAGTCTGGTCGGGTTCCGCCAGAAATACCAGCTCCAGGACCTGACGCAGTATGTGGATTATTCCACGCGCGAGCTGCAGGAAGCGATCACGCCGGAGCAAGTGCTGCAGATATTGAAAGACGGTCACGAGCGATTCCGTACCGGCCGGCGCCTGACGCGAAACTTCACCCGCCAGATTGGCGCCACGGCGGACGGGCAACATCCGCTGGCGGTCATCCTCAGCTGCATCGATTCGCGTTCGCCGGCGGAGTTGATCTTTGACTTGGGAATGGGCGATATCCTCAGCGTCCGCATCGCCGGAAATGTCACCAGCCGAAAAGTGCTGGCCAGTATCGAGTATGGTTGTGCCGTGGCGGGCGCGAAATTGATCCTGGTCATGGGGCATACGCGCTGCGGCGCGGTCACCGCCGCCGTCAACCTGATCTGTTCCAATCAGTCGGTCGCCGACGCGACGGGTTGCCAACACCTCGATTTCATCGTCAGCGACATCCAGATGTCGACCGATCTGCTCAATCGGCAAGGGCTCGGGGTGCAGTCGGAGAGCGAAATGCGGGCTTTCATCGATGCCACGGCCCGCCGCAATGTGATCCGCGTCGTCGATGCGTTACGGGAACAAAGTCAGACAATCCGCAGACTGGCCGAGGATGGTCGAATCGCGGTCGTCGGCGCCATGTATGATGTCACGACGGGAGACATTGAGTTTCTTTCCTCCGGCGACGTCGGCTAATTCCGAGTCGCGACTTGGGTTGCGCTCCGCCGCAAGTGAACTGCCGGGTGGAATCTTGAATTTCGATTCCTTAGACTACCAGGGCGTGGATTTTTGGGGATGATGTCCGGCAGCCAGGAGCTCGATCTCATGAGCGGGATTCGATTTGTTACGCGGTTCTGTTTTGTGGCGGTTCTGCTTGCATCCTCCACGGTGGTGGGCCAGCCGCCGCGCGCGCTGGTGGAGGGCAAGTCGCTGACAGACGCCCGGCTGGGTGAGCTGCGGTCATTGAACTCCTATTTTCCGTTTGAACCGTCCGAAACTCCCCAACAGTGGGCGGAACGCAAGCAGGGTCTGCGCCGGCACCTGCTGGTCTCCCTGGGCCTCTGGCCGATGCCGTCGCGCACGCCCGCCAATCCGGTCATCCATGGACGTGTCGACCGCGAGGACTATTCGGTGGAGCGTGTTTATTTCGAGAGTTTTCCGGGCTTCTATGTTACCGGCAGTCTTTATCGCCCCAAAGGCAGAACCGGAAAGTTGCCGGGCGTTCTCTGCCCGCACGGGCATTGGGCGAACGGGCGGTTTTACGACACGGGTGAAGCGAAGATCAAAGAGGAGATCGCGGCGGGGGCCGAGCGATTCGAGGAGGGAGGGCGCAGTCCGCTGCAGGCGCGCTGCGTCCATCTGGCGCGTATGGGCTGCGTGGTGTTCCATTACGACATGATCGGTTATGCGGACAGTGTGCAGATTTCGCAGGCGATCGCCCACGGTTTTCGCAAGCAGCGTCCCGAGATGAATGTGCGGCAACGCTGGGGCCTGTTCAGTCCTCAGGCGGAGTCCCACGCGCAATCGGTGATGGGCATGCAAACATTCAATTCGATTCGCGCGCTCGATTTCCTGCTCGAATTGCCCGATGTGGATCCGCAGCGGATTGGCGTCACCGGGGCGAGCGGCGGTGGCACGCAGACATTTATTCTCGGCGCTCTGGATGATCGGCCGCATGTGGCATTTCCCGCGGTGATGGTCTCGACGGCCATGCAGGGTGGCTGCACCTGTGAAAACTGCAATCTGCTGCGCGTGGGAACCGGCAATGTCGAGTTCGCGGCGATGTTCGCGCCCCGGCCGCTCGGTTTGACCGCGGCGGATGATTGGACCAAGGAGATGCAGACGAAAGGTTTCCCCGAATTGCAACGGCACTATGGGCTGCTGGGCGCCGCCGACAACGTGACGCTCAAGCCCGACCTGCAGTTCGGCCATAATTACAACCTTGTGGGACGCACCGCGATGTACGAACTTTTCCACCGCGTGCTGCGGCCGGGCGGCGACGCCGCGGAGCAGGAACGCGATTACCGGCGATTGTCGATCGAGGAAATGACTGTCTGGACTGCCGAGCATCCCAAGCCGCCGACTGGTCCCGAGGTGGAACGCGACGTGCTGGAATGGTGGAGCAAAGATTCCGACGCGCAGCTTGCCCGACTCACGCCGCGCGATCGTGACACGCTGGCCGAATACCGTACCGTTGTTGGCGGCGCCCTGGAATCGATCATTGGCCGTGCTCTTCCCGGGCCGGGCGAATCGAGCTACGAGCAGGTCGTCGAACGGGAGCACGAGCAGCTGACGATCATGGCGGGACTGCTGAGTAATCCGCGGCATAACGAGTCGATTCCCGTTGCGTTCGTGCACCCGAAGAACTGGAATGGCCGCGTCGCTATCTGGCTTGCCGGAAAGGGCAAGTCGAGTCTGTTTGGTGACGATGGCCTGCCCAAGGAGGCGATCCAAAAGCTGGTGTCGGCGGGCGTCAGCGTCGTGGGTGTCGACCTGCTCTACCAGGGTGAATCGCTCCCGGATGGCCAGCCTGTAACCGAGACGCGGACCGTGGACCAGGATCGCAAGCCCAACGAGATACGAGAATTCGCGGGATACACGTTTGGTTACAATCCGACCGTTTTTGCCAGTCGGGTACACGACGTGTTGAGTGTCCTGGCTCTGGTGAAGCATCACGAACTGCAGCCCAAGCGGATCGATCTGGTCGGCGTGGACGGGCTGGGGCCGGTCGCCGTAGTCGCCGCCGCGTTGGCGCGGGATGCGTTGGGCAAGGTGGCGATCGACACGCGAGGATTTCGGTTCGGAGAACTTTCGAACTACCGCGATGTCGATTTTCTACCTGCGGCCGCGAAATATGGCGACTTGCCCGGCCTGATGGCACTGATTGCGCCTCGACCCCTGCTGGTTGCCGGGGAGGCAACGCACGGCATGCCATTGGTAGCCGCTTACACCAGCGCCGGAACGCCGCGACTGCTGCAGCGATTTGAAGGTCCCGCGGGGACGGAGGCCGCCGGATTCGCCGCGTTCCTCGCGGACTGAGGCTGCGCTCGATCCGCGGCACGCTGACTTTGCGGGACAGGCGAAATCTGCTCGAAAAGGCGATTACCAAAGCGCTCGGCGCGCGATTTCTGGAATTCCCGACCTAAATCACTTCATTTTCTCGAGCGGATTGCGATAATAAGTGCAGTAGAAAAACCAAGGCTGGACGGAATCGCCAGCCAGTGCCGCAGGGATACTCGGAATGCCCCGAGGGCGGCAAGGGGGTCGCGGAAAGGTTTCTGGCATGTCTGCACCGTTGCCGGAGAAATATTACGTGGTCTTGGAACGCAATGAAAACGGCGGTCGGCTGATGGTCGATCTGGAGGCGTACGCGAAATTCGACCTCTGGATGGAACAGCAGATTCAGTTGTTGCAGGAGCGATTCGCCGAGTATGCGGCCCCGCAGGCATTGCTGAGTTTTCGTACCAGCAAGATCGGCGAATCCGGGCCGGGTTGACTGCACCACACCAAGGAGTCTCTATGAAGGTCGCGCTACGATCGATTGCCGGTCAATTCACACTGGTTGCCGCCGGAGCGATCCTCGCGCTGGCCTTTCTGCAGTGGGAGCGAACTTCGGGAGAGGACAAGAAAGTGACTGCGCCCCGTTTGTATGAACTACGCACTTACACCACGCTGGAGGGCCGGCTGCCGGCCTTGCACGCCCGATTCAAGAACCACACCATGCGTCTGTTTGAAAAGCATGGCATGCGGAATGAAATGTATTGGGTTCCGACCGACGAGAAGCTGAAGGACAACACACTGATCTATGTCGTCTCGCATGCCAGTGCGGACGCCGCCAAGAAGTCCTGGGAGGGGTTCATTGGGGACCCCGAGTGGGCCAAGGTCCGTGACGAATCGGAAAAGGACGGCAAGATCGTGGCCAAGGTCGAACGGGTCTACATGAATCTGGTCGATTATTCGCCCGGAGCCAAATAACCCGTACCGACCCGCAGTGCCGCGGCGAGACGCGTCCGTTCTACGTCGTAACCGTCGCCGAACCTTCGGCGAACTCGCTCAACCTCTCGCGCAGCGCGTGGCAGACCTCGTGGAGTTGCGGCGGCACGTCCAGCGACGTCGGATCGTGGCTTGTCAGAGGATTGTTGGACAGAGCGGACGCCGAGACGACGCCCACCGTGGTCAACGGGTGCAGCGAACAGGCGGCCGCTGCTGGTGTCGATTTGTCGATCGGCGCACAGCGCTGCCCGTCGTGCAAGTGGGAGTTGTTGCGGCCTGCCTTTTTCGAGGCGTACAGGGCCGCGTCGGCCCGCTGTACCATGCTGTTCGTCGATTCGCCGCCGGCAAGTTGCGCGGTGCCGACGCTCATGGTCACACGCAGCATTCGCCCGTCGTGCGGAATCTCGGTCTGTTCAATAACCCGCCGGAATCGCTCGGCCGCCTGAATCGCCTCGCTGGCTTCGGCCTGAGGCAGTACGATCGCGAATTCCTCGCCCCCCAGCCGCACGGCCAGATCGGAACCGCGGCACGATTCCTTGAGCTTGCGCGCGACCGTCGCCAGCACCAGATCACCGACCTGGTGCCCGTAACGGTCGTTCACCTGTTTGAAGTGATCGATATCGGCCACCAAGATGCTGCAGGGGCGTCCGTGGCGTTTCCAGGCAGCCAGGTTGCGCGCCATTTCGTCGTCGAACGCGCGGCGATTTGGCAATCGCGTTAGCGGATCGGTGCGGGCCTCGGATAGGAAGGTTACGATCGAGTCGGCTTGGCTCTTTAGCGTTGTCTCCGCCGTGTCGAGCCGGTTTTGCAGATCGCGATTCGCCGCAAGGATTTTGTGGATGAACGAATCGTCGTGGACTTTTGGGTCGGTGCCGGGGTCGGGATTACCGGCGTCGATGGCAACGCCTTCGACAAATTTCCGATATTGGGCCACCTCGCTGGCCAGGCCCTTGGTGCAGTGGTAGAGGTCGCCCAGTACGGTGACAACCTGGTCGCTGAGAAGCGAGGCTGCGGTCGGTTTGAGTCCCCGGTTCCGCGACCAGAATCCGAGCAGCCAGCCAAAAACCAGCAGCAGTGCGCCGGTCAGAATTCCCACGGAAAAGGTCTGGGCTTCGATCGTCCGCGGACCGCTTTCGGTCGGCTTGTAGTGTTTGGACAGCGGTTGCAGGACCTGACGCACGTCTTGCCGCAGCTGGCTCAAGTCGTTGTCGTCCAGCGGTTCGGCGGCCAGAAACCGCGCCACCAATCCCTCAGTCCGCTGCAGGCCGTCGTCCCCCGAAGCAGGCGGGATCGCGACCAGAATCGACAATTGCCAGGCGACCAGAACCGTCACAATTCGAGAGCGTTTCATCGGCATGTTCATGGAAATACGTCCCAGGAGGAGACCGCATCTATCGGGTCAATCGATCGACGGCATGCGCCGTTTAGGAAACCATACATTCCGCGTCGGGCGCCGCCGTCGCCGAGTCGTCGCGTGGGGTCGCCTTTGAGGACCTTGCCGTTCCGATCGTGCCCGACCTGCCGATTGTGCCGACCGAATGCGCTTGACGCTCAATGACGGAATCAGGATACTGCCGCTTCGGTCGCGGCCAGGGCAACGGAGGGATGGACTCCATTCAGCAACAATGGCGATTGTAGTTTTCGAGGACGACAAGCTGGAACGACTTTATCCGGTTTCGGTCGGCAGGTTGGGGTATGCGATCACCTGTGGCGGGTTTCGGCTGATCGACTGGCTCCAGGAGCTGCAGCAGCCGATCCACGGCATCGTGCGTTCCCACCTGACGGAACTGCAGGCCTGCGATTTTCCCGGATTGTCCGCGCCGCCGCCCGAGCGAGATCCGTTGCTGTTCGTGAATGCAAGGTTGGCCCCCAGTCGCGAAACACACGCGCTGCTTGCCCGAATTCTGCGCGACGGTCGGCCCGGCGTGATTCGCAACGGAGCGGAAACCGTCCTCGTGCTGATCAACTCGGAGATCCGCAGCCAGGTGGCGGTGCCGATGAGCCGCGAGGGGATTCTGAAATGGTTGCAGTCGCCACGCGTGGCCGATCTGACCGACCTGGATGTGACGCCGCCGATGTTCGACTACCCCCACGACATTATTCGCTACAATCAGACGTCGATCGGCGAGAGTCTGGCCTTCCGGCTGGAGAGAGGCGGATATCGGGAGATCGCGGACGGGGTTTTCGCAGCGGAGGGTGCCAGCTTCGGGCTGCACTGCGTCACGAATACCAAAGCTGGACCGATCCTGCTCGACGAACATGCGCTGGTGGGGCCGTTCTGCTACCTCAGCGGCCCCGCCTACCTCGGCAAGCACGCGCGTGTCAACGAACATTCGGCGATCAAAGACTGCGTGGCCCTGGGGCATACGACCAAGATCGGCGGCGAAGTCGAGTCGTCGGTGGTGGAGGCCTATTCCAACAAGCAGCACCACGGGTTCCTCGGACACAGCTATCTGGGCAGCTGGATCAACCTGGGTGCCGGCACCTGCAACAGCGACCTGAAAAATACCTATGGCGTCGTGAAGATGGAGTATCGCGGCGAGCAGGTAGCCACCGGGATGCAGTTTGTCGGCTGCATGATCGGCGATTACGCGAAGACCGCGATCAATACCGGAATCTTCACCGGCAAGACGATCGGCGCTTGCAGCATGGTCTATGGCTTTGTGACCACCAACGTACCCAGTTTCGTGAACTACGCCCGGCTTTTCGGACAGGTCACCGAATTGACTCCCGAGGTCATGGTGGCCACGCAGCAGCGGATGTTCCTGCGCCGCAAGGTGACGCAGCGGCCTTGCGACATTCAACTGTTGCACGCCATGTACGACCTGACGCGGCACGAGCGGCAGCTGGCGGGTGAGCCACTGTCGCTCTGAGCCACTGTCGCTCTGAGCCACTGTCGCTCTAGGCGGCCGGTTGCTAATATTGTGCGGAAGCCCTTCGCAAGTTCCTTCCTTTCGCTGCTCGACCCTCGTGCCAAGCATGAACCGATCGATCGCCGCCAACTACGCCCCAGGCAAGCTGGGAATTTCGTTCGAGCTGTTCCCTCCGAAAACGGTCGACGGGGACGAGGCCCTGCTGGCTCACGTGCGCGAACTGGCCCGGTTCCGCCCCGACTACATTACGTGCACCTATGGCGCCGGTGGGTCAACCCGCGACAAGACGCTGGAAATTGTTCGCCGGGTCAAACAGCAGTTCCAGATTCCGGTCGCTTCCCACCTGACCTGCGTCGGATCGACGGTCGACCAGTTGCGCCGATTTCTGACCGATGCCGACCAGTATGGCGTCGACTACATCGTGGCGCTGCGCGGCGATCCGCCGCGCGGCGAGTCGTCGTTTCGAGCGGTCGAGGGCGGGTTGCGGTACGCGAACGAGTTGGTGCGCCTGATCCACACGGAGTTTCCCCAATTTGGAATCGCCGTTGCCGGCTACCCGGAAACGCACCGCGAGGCTGCCAGCCCGCAAGCCGACCTGGAAAACCTCCAACGCAAGCTGGCGGCCGGCGGGCAAGTGGTGCTGACCCAGCTGTTCTATCACAACGACGATTTTCTGCGATTCCGCGACCGCTGCCAGGCGATCGGAATCGACGCGCCGATCGTGCCTGGCATACTTCCCGTGACCAACCTGGCACAGATTCAACGGATCACTGCCATGTGTGGGGCAAAGTTGCCGGCACATTTCGTGGAGCAATTGAGCCGTAACGCCGACCCGGACTGGCAATTCCAGGTCGGGATTGAATTTGCCTCGCGGCAGGTCTCGGAACTGATCCGGCACGGAATCCCGGGGCTGCATTTCTACGTGCTCAACAAATCGCAGGCGACCGCGGCTGTGTTGAACGCCGTGGGGATCGCCCGCGCGTCGTAGCACGGCCGTTGAGCAACATAACTTCACTACGCACATTCTTGCGATCCAGTACTTCTACATCGGTGGCCGAAGAAGATGAGACTTTTGAGTCGGCTCATGCTGTGGATGGCGGGGAACACCCATCAGCAGATAGAAGAATTTCGCGATCCGCGTTTGGGAGTACTCCAATTGCGGCGAGAATTAGGCTGCGTCGGTACGGTAGTCATTGAGGGATCCCGAGTCGAAGTTATTCTTGGTTCGGATGGAGAGGCTCCATCCGAGGTCGCATTGCAGACAATCGTGGAACTGATTGATAGTTGGAGTGGCTTTCGTCAGGAGATCATTGGATTTGCGAAATCGCAGTTTGACACAGATGATTGGCATGATGAAGTCGATTTGCCAGACCCAGAGTCGTGGGCTTTGATGTCGATTCAAGTCCTTTGGAGAGACGATCCTCAATTCGCGATGCTGTATTTCACTGTGGACAACGACGAACGCAGTTGGTTCGTTACGGTGCGTGAATGGCGACCAGTTGAGGTGTCATACGACCATTGACCGCGTCGGAACAATTGTCCCGGTCCTGTAAGGACCGTTCATTGAATCAAGACCCGACGCGTGGCGCGGCTGGGGATGAGGCTTCCAGCCAGCGCCGGTCCATTCCATCCCCCGACCCACAACTCGTTAGCACAGATCGTAACAATCCCCTGGACAAGCCAGGGGCATTCGGAGGCAGCCACCGCCCATTCGGCTCCGATGGGAGTGGGAGGCGATGCGTCGGGATTCGCAGTTCGATTTTCCGTTCCGGCTGTTCCGATTCGGCGGGGGCTGGAAGCCCCCACCACTCCGCGCGCGCCCGCCACCGCCTTGTACCGCGCGATGGTGGTTTACGCGCTCTTCGATTGGGGCTCGCTGAAGAACAGCTTCTGCTTGCCCGAGATCACGTCCTCGTTAATCACCCATTTGCTTCCCGCCGGCTGGTCGGGCAGTTCGAACATGATTTCCAGCATCACATCTTCGATGATGGAGCGTAGTCCTCGCGCCCCGACGCCACGGGACAATGCCTTGTCGGCGATCGCGTGCAGCGCGGTGGGAGTAAACGAGAGCTCGCAGTTCTCCATTTCGAACAATGCCTGGTACTGCTTGACCAGTGCGTTTTTCGGTTCGCTGAGCACGCGGATCAAGCCCTCGCGGTCCAGCGGAGCCAGCGGCGCGGCAACCGGCAGCCGGCCCACAAGTTCCGGGATCATTCCGTATTCAATCACGTCGTCGGTCGTGACCTGAAGTAACGCTTCTCCCAGGTCCGATTCATTGCGTTCCGTTGCCGGCTGACCAAAGCCCATCGTTCGCTTGCCCAAGCGGCGGCGAATGATGTCCTCCAGGCCCACAAATGTCCCACCGCAGATGAACAGGATGTTCGAGGTATCCATCTGGATGTACTGTTGCTCGGGATGCTTGCGGCCGCCTTGCGGTGGCACGTTGGCAACCGTTCCTTCCAGCATCTTCAGCAGCGCCTGCTGCACGCCCTCTCCGGAAACGTCGCGCGTGATCGAGACGTTCTGGCTGGTCTTGCCAATCTTGTCGATCTCGTCGATGTAGAGCACGCCCCGCTGCGCTGCCTCGATGTCGAAGTCCGCCGCATGCAGCAGCTTCAGCAACAGGTTTTCGACGTCCTCGCCGACGTACCCTGCCTCGGTCAACGTGGTGGCGTCGCCGATGGCGAACGGCACATTCAAGATCCTGGCCAGCGTTCGGGCCAGCAGCGTCTTGCCCGACCCGGTCGGACCGATCAGCAGGATATTTGACTTCTCGACTTCGACGTTCGAGCCTTCCCAATCGAGCGACAGCCGTTTGTAGTGGTTATGGACCGCCACCGCCAGGATCTTCTTGGCCGGCGCCTGACCGATGACATATTGATCAAGATGAGCGACGATTTCGCGCGGCGTGGGAATCTTATTGAACAGTTGCTTGGTGCTTCCGCGCCGACGTTGTTCCTGTTCCAGAATCGATTGACAGAGCTCGATGCATTCCCCGCAGATGTAGACATCTCCGGGGCCTTCAACAAGTGGTCCAACGTCACGGTAGCTCTTGCGGCAGAACGAACAGAATGCATTCTTCTTCGTCGTGCTGCCGCCACGACGACCCCCTCCCATGTCTTTGCCAACGGACATATCCGCTCCTTTTATGCACTGTGTCGCGAGCACGGCCTGCGACTCGTCTCGCTCACAATTCAATTCAAGCTCTGGTTAGGCTCGACTCGGCCGAAGGTGTGACTTGTCGTCATCCGCAGGCCTCTGGAGGGCGTCCCTGTCCGCGATCATCGAGCATTCAACGTTGCAGTGTATCCAAATCCTCAGATCGGCTGGCCTCCCAGGCCAAACGGTTAACCGGTAAACTCCGGCGATCCGTTCGAATCCGATTCTCCCGACTTATCCGACCCTGGATTCCCGCCCCCTGGTTCGGAGCCGACAGAGGTTCCCACCCCGGCCGAACGACCATTGCCAAGCGACGTTTTTATTGTTCGGAATTCCACCTCGGTGATCTCACCTCGCTCTCGCATTTCTCGAAACTTCGAGAACATGTCGGTTGATTCAGGACGGTCGTCCTCGGAGCGATCGCGAAACTTTAGCACCAGGTAGTACCCGACGATCGATAGAGCCACCAGAACCGTAGTCCAAATCACCGATTGCCCAATCGAAGATTTGATGAATTCGATCATAACTCTACCCTGCTCGAATTCGCTGAATTCTATGCCGGACGGCCTCGACAAGTCCAGGATCTCGCCGAGCGGATTTCGGAATGGTAACCTGGGAAAAACAACTTCCGGACTTTGACATTAGATATAACGGGGAATTTCATGAACAAAAGGGAACAATTGCGCCGCGTGACGGGGACGGGGATCGTCGCGGTGATCCGCGCAAAGAGTCCGGATCTGCTGGTGGACGTCGCGGAAGCCTTGTTGGCCGGGGGGGTGGACGTGATGGAGGTGACTTTTACGGTCCCCGGCGCGGTGCGCGTTCTCGAGCAAGTAGCGGCCAAATTGGGGTCGCGAGTGCTGCTGGGAGCCGGCACGGTCCTGGACAGTGAAACCGCGCGGATCGCTTTGCTGGCCGGCGCCGAGTTCATCGTTTCTCCGAGCACGAATCTTCAGGTCATTGAGTTATGCCGTCGCTACGACAAGGCGGTGATGCCCGGCGCGCTGACTCCCACCGAGGTGGTCCAGGCCTGGCAGGCGGGCGCCGACATCGTCAAGATTTTTCCCTCGGACGTGCTCGGGCCAGCCTACCTCCGCGCCCTGCGCGGGCCGTTGCCCCAGGTGCCGATGCTGCCCACCGGCGGCGTCTCGCTGGAGACCGCGCCCGATTTTCTGCGGGCCGGCGCCTGTGCACTGGGGGTTGGCAGCTCGCTGGTCGAGGCCAAGGCCGTCGAAGCGGGCGACCTGAAACGGATCGAATTCCTGGCGGGCCAGTTTGTTCGTACTGTTCAAGAAACGCGAAAGCAGATCGGAGCGCCGTCGTGAGCTGCATGCGGATCAATGTGGCGGGCGAATGGGCCGGAGCAGCGCTGGAGGAAGCATGCCGTTGAACTTTTTCTGCCCGCACTGCGCGGCGCAAACCTTGGTCGACGACGAATATGCCGGGCGTTCCGGTCAGTGTTTCTCCTGCGGCAAACCGATCTCCGTACCTCCGAACCCCGCCGCTGGCGGCGCGTCGGCACGCCGCGCTCCGCCTGCGGCGCCGAGAGACCGGCCGGCGGCGAGGATCGGACTGCTGCTGGCGCTGATCGCCGCCGGACTGGTCGGCGCGGGGATGGTGCTCGCGCTGGTCATCCAACTCTTCCAGCCGTATGTCGAGCTGGCCCAGACCAGGATGGCGCAAACGACGTGCGATCGCAATCTGCAACAGTTGGCCCGCGCGCTGCATAGCTACCATCAGAAATACGGCTCGTTTCCTCCCGCCTCGGTGACCGACGGCAACGGCAAAGTAATGCACAGTTGGCGCGTGTTGATCCTGCCGGAATTGGGCGAAACCCAACTTTACCGGCAGTACGATTTCAAGCAACCTTGGAACAGTCCCGCGAACCTCGAGTTTGCCAAACGGATGCCGGCCGTGTTCGCCTGCCCCGGAAATCCGGACGCACTGGCGGCCAATGAAACGACCTATATGGTGCTGGTGGGCAAGAAGACCGCGTTTCCCGGCCCCGATCAGGTCACCCGACAGTCCCAGTTCGACGACGGCCTGGGAACGACGATCCTGTTTGTTGAAACCCAGACCACCGGCGTGCTCTGGACACAACCCGAGGATCTCGATGCCGACACCATCAAATTCGACATTAACAGCCAACGCAGCGACGGCATCGGCAGCAACCATCCCGAGGGAGCGCACGTCGTTACCGCCAACGGTCGCGTGCATTTTCTGCAGAAGTCTTCGCCGCCCGACTATGTCAAGGCGATGTCGACGATCGCGGCGCGGGATCAAGTCCCGTCCAACTTGCTGGAGAACGATTGATCGTCGCACAGCCGCAGCCGATCGGTTGCCAGTCGCGCCTACTTTTCGGCGACTCCCGGGCACTCTATTCTGGTATCCGGTTGGAAACACTTTTCGGTTATCCTCGGTCTGGTTAGGCGACGATGAAACAGAATCCGGTCAAAGTCAAATTGAAGCGCGGCGAGCCGACCTTCGGTACCTGGCTCACCCTGGGAGATCTCTATGCGAGCCGCGTGCTGGCTCGGTTGGGATTTGACTGGCTGACGCTCGACATCGAACACTCGGCAATCGACTGGTCGCAGGCGGCGATGATCTTCGCCGCCGTGGCCGATGCGGGCTGCGTGCCGTTGGCGCGCGTCCCCGAGGGAACGCACCATTACATCAAGCGCGTGTTAGACGCCGGGGCCTGGGGGATCGTCGTGCCGATGGTCGACACGGTGGAACAAGCGCGGGTCGCGATCGCAGCGGCCAAATATCCACCGATCGGCAACCGCAGTGTTGGCGGCGGAATGCACTCGATGAACTTCGACGCCACCGCCGGCGATTATTACGCGCGCGCCAACGACGAAATCCTGGTCGTGCTGCAGACGGAAAGTCCGACCGGTGTCCGCAACGCCGAAGCGATCTACCGACTGCCTGGCTGCGATGCCATCTTCATCGGCCCCAACGATCTGCGAGCGCAAATGCGCACGCCGGACGGCAAGGACCCGTCGCCCGAGGAGCATGAACGGGCGATCCAGCAGGTGATCGACGCGGGAAAAAAGGTCGGAACTCCGACCGGGATCCACGAGATGGACGCCGAAGGGGCGTTGCGCCGCGCGGCACAAGGGATGCAGTTCATCGCCGTTGGCAGCGACTTGCGCATGATGACCGTCATGGCGCAGCAGACAGTCCGGGCGCTGGCTCCCGAAGGCGTCGCCCGCGACATCGCCCGTTATTGAGGTCCTGCCATGAGCATCTACCTGCTCGCGACACTCGACACCAAAGGACCGGAAGCGGTTTTTGTTCGCGATCGGCTGCGGGAACTGGGCCAGTGTGTAACCCTGGTCGACACCGGTTGCCTGGGTCAGCCGTCGGTTGCCGCGGAGATCACTCGCGAAGCGGTATTTTCCGCCGCGGGTACGACACTGGAGCATGCGGTGGCACGAGCCGATCGAGGCGAGGCGATCGCCGCGGCGGCGCGTGGCGCCGCCACCATCGCCAGTTCTGCGCTGGCCCGGCAAGAACTTTGCGGAATCGTCGCGCTGGGAGGATCCGCCGGAACGACGATCGGTACCACGGCGATGCGCGGGCTGCCGTTGGGGATTCCCAAGCTGATGGTCAGCACCCTGGCGTCGGGACAGGTGCGGCCGTATGTCGGCGACAAAGATATCTTGATGCTGAATTCGGTGGTCGATATCGCCGGAGTCAATCGCATCAGCCGGCAGATCCTGGGCAATGCCGCCGCGGCGATGGCGGGGATGGTGCGCGACAGGCTGCGCGTCGAAGTTTCCGATCGGCCGCTGATCGCCGCGTCGATGTTCGGCGTGACCACACCCTGCGTGCAGCAAGCGCGTGTCATCCTGGAAGACGCCGGCTTTGAAGTGCTCGTATTCCACGCCACCGGTAATGGCGGGCAAGCGATGGAGTCGCTGATCGCCGACGGGCTGATCGCCGGGGTGCTCGATATTACTACGACCGAACTGGCCGACGAATTGGTGGGAGGCGTACTGTCGGCAGGCCCCGAACGGCTCACCGCGGCTGGTCGAGCTGGCGTACCGCAGGTTATCTCCGTCGGCGCGCTGGATATGGTCAATTTTGGACCGCCCGACACGGTCCCCGAAAAATTCCGCGCCCGCAAATTCCATCAGCACAACCCGACCGTAACGCTGATGCGCACCACAGCGGACGAGAACGCACGGTTGGGAGATGAAATCGGCCGCAAGGCGTCCGCCGCCCGCGGCCCCACCTGCGTCATGCTGCCGCTGCAGGGCGTCTCGGCGATCGATCGAGAGGGCCAGTCGTTCGACGATCCCGCGGCCCGACGGCAACTGTTCGACGCGATTCGCAGCCATCGCGGACCCTTCGAACTCGTCGAACTCAACTGCCACATCAATGACGCTGAGTTTGCAACCACCGCCGCGCGAAAACTAATGCAGATGATCGCCTCGCCGGCAGCCCGCCGCGGCCAACCGGCTGGCCCGCACCAAGGTTCCCAGGCGTAGCCGGAGTACCGGCACGCTGCGGCGGCGCGGCTGCACTCGGCATGACCAAGGGCGGTTCACCCCGCGGTCGCGCCGATCAGATCTGGTAATTCGTTTCCGGTAACAGTTCGTCCGGCATCTCGGCGCGAATCCGGAGCTTGGGCTTCTCCATCGTGACCGTTGTGTGCGGCTCGACGCTGTGCGTCAGCCAGACGCTGGAGCCGATCACCGAATGATGGCCGATCACCGTGCGTCCGCCGAGGATCGTGGCATTGGCGTAAATCACCACGCGATCCTCGATCGTCGGGTGCCGCTTCGTGTCGCGAACGAGATTTCCTTCGCCGTCGGTGGCGAAACTGAGCGCGCCGAGCGTCACGCCCTGGTAGATCTTCACGTGATTGCCGATTTCGCACGTCTGCCCGATCACTACGCCGGTGCCGTGATCGATGAAGAAGTGCTGGCCGATCGTTGCGCCGGGGTGGATGTCGATTCCGGTTTTCTGATGAGCCCATTCGCTCATCATCCGCGGAATGAACGGTACGCCCAATCGATAGAGCTCATGCGCCAACCGATAGACGGTGATCGCTTCCAGCCCCGGGTAGCAGAAGATCACCTCGTCGGGACTCTTGCAGGCCGGATCGCCGTCGTAAGCCGCTTGGACGTCGGTGGAGAGCATTTCGCGAATACGCGGAATCGTCTCCAGGAACTCGATCGCCATCGCCTGTCCCTTGGCGTCGTAGTCGGTGCAATCGGCCAGCGGGTCGGTGTTGCCCGCCACGCGATCGTCGTGCCGCAAGGCGCGCGCGGTCTGGCGGGTGAGCTTGTCGTGCAACCCGTCGATCAGGTCGCCGACATGGTAGGTCACGTTCCCGATATGCAGACCCTCGCGCCGTCGGTAGCCGGGAAAGATGATGTCCTTCAGGTCTTCGACCACCGAGATGATCTCGTCATATTTCGGCAGCGGGCAATGTCCCAGGTGGTTGATCGTCTTGAGTCGCGAGTAGGTGGCAACGATACGGTCGGTCAGCTCGGGCAGCTGTTCTTTGCGGCGCAGGTCGGAGGCCATGATGGTGAACTCCAGCAAGGGAGGGACGAATCGAGGGGAAATCAGAGCGGTTGCAGGGGCGACGATCGCGCGGTGTCCGGCTAATCCGGACTGCTACAGATGCAGCCTGCGCCATGAAAAGGCAACTGCGGTCGACAGTACGCTTTGTTGAATATCATCGCCTTCCATTCCCTCGGGGCAGAACTTTTCGACGCAGCAATCTTATGCGGCAAGGCCGGCAAAGTCCAATCCACAGCCGTACTCTTCGGATTTTGCCTTGCCGCGAGTTGAGGCAATCCAGGCTCGACCCTTACAGTTTACCCGACCAATTCAATGTCCGGCCGAACCGAGCCACCCACCGGCTTCGTTCAGCGTTTGCCGGAACTCGTTTCTCGCAGTTCTTTGCGCACGACAAGCTTCAGGCCGGACCAAACGTCGCTGACAGCACAGACTTTGATATCGACGAAGCCCAGCGGCAGGGCCAACTCGCGTATGACATCCTCGGTGACGGTCGTCGACACCTTGGACGCCTTCTTCGGCCATGACACCCAAACGACCGCATCGTCGCGGACCTTGCGACGCAGCTTTGCGAGGAGCGCGGCAAGTTCCTCGCGCTGAGTGACAAACAGATGCACGAAGTTCGTATTCCGCGACAACGCGGCTGCGAACTTTGCGCCGACGGGTACAGTTCCAAGGAGCGACGGATACTCGGACGGAGGGCCGATGAGCACCGCCTGCGTCGACTTGGCAATACCGAGTTTCTTCGCCAGGGGCGTTCCGGAGTAGCCGGGCATGGTGTTCCCCGATGCGGTGTTGCTATTCCTCTTCTTCTTCCTCGTGCATCTTGGCCTTGGCCATGATCTCCTGCTGGACGTTGCCCGGCATGATGTCGTAGTGGCTGAATTCCATCGTGAAGCTCCCCTGCCCTCCGGTCATGCTCGACAGTGTGCGGGCGTAGGTGGTGACTTCGCGCAACGGGACTTCGGCATGCACGGTCTGGAAACTTCCGCCGGCCGCGTCGCTGCCTTGCACCCGGCCGCCGCGCCCGGACATGTCGCTGTAGACGTCGCCGACGTTGGCTTCCGGTACCGTGATGGAGATTTTCACAACGGGTTCCAGCAAAGCCGGCTTGGCCTGCTGGAATACGTTGCGGAACGCCATGGAACCGGCCGTTTTGAATGCTGCTTCCGAGCTATCGACATCGTGGTATTTGCCGAAGTGCACGTCGACGCCCACGTCCTGGACTTGGTATCCGGCGATCACTCCGCGCGTCATACGTTCCTTGAAGCCTTTTTCGATCGCCGGCAGGAAGTTGCTGGGGATCACGCCGCCGACGATCGAGTTGACCCAGAGGAAGTTATTTTCATCGTCGTAATGATATTCCTTCATCGAAGGGAATCGATCCTTCGAGCAGTACGTGGCAATATCGGTTCCCCGAGGCAGCGGGAACATGCGGATATGAACTTCGCCGAACTGTCCGCGGCCGCCGCTTTGTTTTTTATGCCGATACATGCCTTCGCTGGTCGTTTGAATCGTCTCCCGGAATGGAATCTTGGGAGGCTTGGTCTCGACGTCGAGTTTTTCGCGTCGATGCAGCCGCTCGCGGATGATCGTCAAGTGCAATTCGCTCATCCCGGTCACGACCAGTTCGTGGGTCTGGGCATCCCGATCCAGTTTGAAGGTCGGGTCTTCTTCGACGACTTTGTGCAGCGCTCCGGAGAGTTTTGTTTCGTCGTTGCGGCTCTTGGGCATCACGGCCAGGCCGACCATCGGCCGCGGGTATTCGATCGGCGGCATGCTGAATTCGCCGAGCATCGAACCGGTATGCAGTTCTTCGGTCTTGGCGATCGCCACGATGTCGCCGGGCCCCGCTTCCTCGATGGCGTGGGTTTCGGCGCCTTGCACTTCGAGGATCGGTCCGAGCTTGATCCCGCGTCGCGCCGAGGAGGCGACAATGGTTTCGTCTTTTTTGAGGTGCCCCGAGTAGACGCGAATGAAGCTCAGTTTCTGCACGAACGGGTCGATGCGGGTGCGGAATACCCGCGCCACCAGCGGGCCGGTGGCACTGGGCGTGAGCGTCGTTTCCGCGCCATCCTTGGTCGCCTTCCGTTCGACGTCGGCGGGCGAGGGGGCGTTGGCGGCCAGGAATTCCAGTAGTTCCTGGACTCCGATGTCCGCCTTGCCGGCACAACAGAGGATCGGAACGACCGTACCGGTCGTAATCCCGCGTTTCATTAATGTCGAGACTTCCTCGTCGTTCGGCATCTGACCGTCGAAGTACCGCTCCATGACCGCCTCGTCGGTCTGCACGATGGTCTCAATCAGCGCGGCGTTAATCGCGGCCGGGTCGGCGAGCAGGCCGGGAGTTGCGACCGGCTTGAGCGTGCTGACGACTCCTTTGAAGTCGTGACCGTGTCCGATCGGTACGTTGACCAGTACGCAGGCGCTGCCCCATAACTCCTGAATCGACTCCACCAGGGCCGGGAAATCGATGTTGTCGCTGTCCATCTTGTTGATCACGACAACTCGGCCGATTCCCGCCTTGCAGGCTTCCGCGTAGACCCGCCGCGTATTGACCCCGATCCCCGAATGGGCGTTGACGACGACCAGTGCCAGATCGACGCCGTGCAGCGCTCCGATCGTCTGGCCGATGAAGTCGGGGTAGCCGGGGGTGTCGAGCACATGGAATTTCTTGCCGCAGAATGGGAAGTGGGTGACCTTGGTCTCGATGGTATATTTGTGGTGTTTCTCTTCGGCGTCGAAATCGCAGATACTGCTTCCGGCATCGACGCTCGGCGTGCCTGCGACCGCACCGGTCTTGACGAGAAACCGATCGGCGAGCGTCGTTTTGCCCGCCGCACCGTGTCCGCAGAGAGCCAAATTCCGGATATCCTCGACCTTCACCTTCGTCATGTCGAAATCCTTGTCAATGGAAAATCATCGAGTTGAAATGTTGTTGTTGCCGTGCCGCGTGCCGGGCAGGCATCGGTCTGTCAGGCTGCTCCGCGCGCCGCGCGCAGCGCGTCCTCCAACCGCAATTGGCCCTCATATAATGCTCGCCCAATGATGCAGCCGCTGGCCCCCAATCCGCGAAGTTGCCGGACATCGTCCAGCGATGTTACGCCTCCCGACGCGATGATCGGTAACGGAATCGCCGCAACAAATTCGCGGATGGTCTGTAGATTCGGTCCCGCCAGCATCCCGTCCTTGCTGATGTCGGTGACGACCAGCGCTGCCAGCGGTTCGTTGGAGAAGCTGCGTGCCAGATCGATTGCGCTCCGGTCGCTGACTTCGGTCCAGCCTTCGATCGCGACGCGGCCGTCGCGCGCGTCGATTCCCAGAACCAGTTGCTCCGGATAGGTCCGGCAGATGCCGCGGAACCAATCTTCGTCTCTCAAGGCCCGCGTGCCGACGATCAGCCGCGAAACGCCCAGATCGAGTGCTCGGCGCACCGCCAGTTCGTCGCGGATCCCCCCGCCAAGCTGGCAAGGCACCGAGACCGCGTCCAGGATCGCGCGAACCGCCGCCAGATTGGCCGATTGGCCGTCCGCAGGGCCACCGTGGCGGGCACCGTCCAGGTCGACCAGGTGCAGCCGGTCCGCACCCGCGTCGCACCAGCGCCGGGCCATCGCCGCCGGGTCATCCCCGAAAACCGTCTCCTGGCCGTAATCGCCCTGCCGAAGTCGCACGCACTTGCCGCCGCGCAAATCAATCGCGGGCCAAACTTCCATCGCCGCCACACTTACTACCATGGTGCATCACGGTTGGGGAAAAGCAGGAATATCGCACAGCCGAATGGCAACTTCAAGTGCCGGTTGCACGGGCCCGTACCGTCGAAAAGCGCCGTTGGGTGCCGTAGGGTGGGTCGAGGTATTTCCGAGGCCCACCGGAATCGAGAACCGTAGGGTGGGTCGAGGTATTTCCGAGGCCCACCGGAATCGAGAATCAATCCGGCCATCGCGTTGATGCGAAATCCATGGCGGTGGGCCTCGGAGTACCTCGCCCACCCTACTGTGCGGTGGGAAGTTGCGCAAAATTGGCCAGCAATCGCAGCCCGTCTCGCTGGCTCTTCTCGGGATGAAACTGCGTGCCAAACAGCGGGCCGCGCGCGATCATGGAACAGAAAGGATGTCCGTAATCGGTCTGCAACGCTACCAGCGAACGGTCGGCTGGCGTGACGTAGTACGAATGCACGAAATAGAAAAAGGCGCCGTCCTCGATCCCGTTCAGCAGCGGGCAAGTCTGCTGGAACCGAACCTGATTCCAGCCCATGTGGGGCACTTTCAAGGGCGCCGCTAACTCGAACCGGCGCACGTCGCCGCGCAGGATCCCCAGCCCCTCGTGCTCGCCGTCCTCGTAACTGATGTCGAACAGCAGCTGCAACCCCAGGCAGATCCCCAGGAACGGAGTGCCGCGCTCGATCGATTCTCGAATCGGGCCGATCAGATCGCGGCGTCGCAGTTCGGCGATCGCGTCCGCGAACGCTCCCACGCCGGGCAGGATCAACCGGGTGGCGGCGAGCACTCCCGACCGATCGCTGACGAACCGAGCCGACTCGCCCAGATGTTCGAGCGCTTTCTGCACGCTGCGCAAATTGCCCATCTGGTAGTCAATGATTGAAATCATGGGGATCCTTTTGGCTGACGGGCTGATTGTATGCCGAAACATACCTGCCAGACGAGCCCGCCAGCGAGAAGGTTCACGCGCCGCCTTTGAGGTCGGCGGTGTCCGGGTAAACGGTGACGACAACGCGTCGATTGCGGCTGCGGCCGGCCAGCGAGACTCCCGCTTGCTTGGGATGGTTCGCGCCGTGCGTGACCCAGAACAGCTGCCCCGCCGGAATGCGGTTGCGCTGCGTCAAATGATCGAAGACGGCCGATGCCTGCAGCGCCGCCGCCTGGTGGGCATTGCCCGCGAGCCCGTCGATGCCGACGTCCGCGTAGCCTTCGATGCCGATCCGCTGCCGAGGGTAGTTGCGGGCGATGGCGTCGGCGACCCGATCGAGTACCGCGGAACCCTCGGGAGTAATCTGAGCGGTTCCCGGCCGGAACAGCTGGTCGCCGGGCAATTCCATGGCGATCACCTGGTCCTCCTGGCGAACGTCGATGCCCGGGATGTTGACGATCCCGAGCGATTGGCGGATGCTGTTGTTGGCGGTGATAATCGCACCGCCGCGTTGCTGCGACGAAGCCTGCAACGACTCGGCGCGCCGCTCCGCGTCCGTACGCGCAATCTGAGTTTCCTTGAGTTCTTTGCCCAAGTGCTCGACTTCTTTGCGGTACTGGGCGACTTGGTCCTGGAAGACCTGCGACTGTTGCCGTGCCAGCGCAAGCTGCTTGGTGAGGTCCTGATTGTTGGCGTCGATGGTGGATGCCCGATTCTTCAATTCCGAGAGCTGCGCCTCATACGGCTGCGCGCCGTTCGCCCCTTGCTGCCATGCCGTCTTGCCGCCATTCAGGTTCTGGCAGCCTTGGGCTTGGAAGATCAGCAGCATCAATAACGCAACGCGGCGAACCACTTCGCATTCTCCCGACCTTTACCCGCTCCCCGGAACCGTATGCCTTTTTGGGCGGCAGATCGTAGCAATCCGCCCCGGTACCGGCAAGACGAGTTGCTCAGGCGTCGCGGCACCCGCGGCGCTCGGATCGCTCGAACCGCTTGATCCAGTGCCGGCCGCGCAGATGGGGACAATGGGCAACCCAGCCAAGTCGCAGCAGCAGCCGGTCAGAGATCCGCTGGTTCTGCACGTCGCAGACAATGGCCGCGGTTCCTTTGCGAACCGCAATTTGGTCCAGAACCCGCAGGCACTCCAGAAAACTGCTCAGGGATGCCTCACGCGTCGATTCGACGTAGGTCAGGGCGAGATATTCGGGGCAGGAACGAGGTTGATTGAAATAGAGCCAGCAGGCATTGCCGCGCCGCCGGCCATGCCGCCAGCGGCCAATCCAGCCGGCTTCGAAACCCGAGATCAACTTCGGGAACGGGCGGAACTGAATCTGAGACAGCTTGCCGTCCCGCACCTCGATCACGCCATAACGACCGGTCCGGATCTGTTCGGGCGCTTCGTCCAGACTTCCCAGGCGGGTAAACCTCAGCTCGGCGATCGTGATCATGCTTGCTTGCCCCTCGCTGCTGCGTGGCGTTCCATTCCCAGCCGATCGTCGTTCATGAGTTTTCCGGCTCGCCGTGGCGGCGCCAGGCTTCCTCGATCGCCCGCCAGGTCCAGAGCATCGCTGCCATCGCCACGAAACAGAAACCGAGAATCAGCGGGATTCTCCAGCCGAGCGCGAATGAACCGCCGGCCTGCTCCCAAACCGAGTCCCAGCGTACGATCAACCACAACGCCGCCACACTCAGGTAAGGGCCGAAAGCGATTTCTCGACTGCGTGTCAGTATCCATTGCGTAAGCGCGATGAACAGCGCGGCGAACGGCGCCATAAAGAAAACGATCAAGCTCGGTTGCCAGCCCAAAAACGCGCCGATCATCGCCATCAGCGTCACGTCGCCAAACCCCATCGCTTCCTTCTGCAACACGCCGCCCGCAACGATCCGCACGGTCCAGACCAGGCCGCCGCCGAACGCCATGCCCAGCAAAGCGGTCAGCAGCCCCTGCCAGCGCTCATTTCCCTGAAACCAGGCCACGACGATGATCGCACTCGCTGAGCAGCCGATCAGGCCATAGCGCCAGAACCAGGGCGTACGCAGACTGCTGGCGCAAAGATAACGGCAGGCTCGCAGCCAGCCGCGACGCGTCGTCCAGGTTTTGGGAAGCAGCGCCCAGCACCAGCCCCAGATGCAGGCCAGTCCGATCAGCAGGCCGAACCAGCTATCGAGTCCCGGGTCCCATTTGACGGGAGATGTTGCCAGTAACGGTGCCGGCTGAATCGCCACGATCACCGGTAATGCGGAACCGGGCACGAGCCAACTCCAGAGCAGTCCGGCCAATGTGCCCGGCACAGTGATCTCGTCGGGAATCGTCCGTTCATCGAAGTCAATGAACGTGGCGATCGTCAGCGGCAAGATCAATGTTGTCAGCCGGAGAAAGAGCAGCAGCGCCATGGTCCGCTCGGCCGGAATCCCCAGCGCCAGCAATCCGTCGACGCGGTGATGGACGAGGGACCCGTAGAGCCACGCCAGGCCCAGCGTCAGCGCGAGCTCCACCACGATCGGCCGCAGCCAATAGCCCTTGCCGTGCAGCGGCGCCTCGCGCGCCAGTCCGATCCAGCCCAGGATCGGCAGCCGGTCGTACCAACGGCGCGCCGCCGCCTCGGCGGCCGGGGCCGACCAAGGTCCGATCTGCCGCGGGTTCCAGGCCAGACGATAGATGCCTCGATTGACCTGCCCCGCCAGCAACGCCGCGGCGAACGCCACGACGGCGGTTTGTAGTTCGCGCGGTTGCTGCAGCCAGAAATTCACGAGCCGTTCCTCGGAGGCGTCTGCAGGAAACATACGATCTCGTCGACGATCGCGTCGACAGAACGCGCGTCCGTCGCCACCGCAAGATCGGCAGATTCCGCATAAAGCGGAGCCCGCACGCGCAGTAACTCGACCACCTCTTCCTTCGCGCTCAATTCGGTCAATGCCGGACGTTGCGAAGCCGTGCGCGGATCGCGAGCCAGCCGGTCGACGATCGATTGCGGATCGGCTTGCAGCCAGATCACCGGCCCCGCGCCGCGGAAGCGGGCCCGATTCTGCTCGCGCAAGATCACGCCTCCGCCCAGGGAAATCACGCGGTGGGTACCTGCCAGCAGATCGACCAGCAGCTGCGACTCGTGGTCGCGAAACGCGGTCTCGCCCTGCTCGGCAAACACCGCGGCGATCGATTTGCCGAGCCGCGATTCCAGCGCGTCGTCGGCGTCGACAAAGTCCCATCCAAGCCGTTCCGCCAGCCTGCGCCCGACGGTCGATTTGCCGGTTCCTCGAAAGCCGATCAGGATGATGTTCATCGGCATCCCCTGCCCTTTCGGCGATGCTCCGATTGGGAGAATGAGTTAACTGGGGCAAGATGCCCCAGCCACGCCCCTATAACTGGGGCAAGATGCCCCAGCCACGCCCCTTTAGCTGGGGCAAGATGCCCCAGCCACGCCCCTATAGCTGGGGCAAGATACCCCAGCCACGCCCCTTTAGCTGAAGCAAGATGTCCCAGCAACGCCGCTGTAGCTGGGGCAAGATTTCCCAGTAACGCCCCTGTAGCTGGGGCAAGATGCCCCAGCAACGCCCCTGCAGCTGGGGCAAGATGCCCCAGCCACGCCCCTGTGGCTGGGGCATCTTGCCCCAGCCTTTCAGAGTCTGGCTTGGCTGGGGCATCTTGCCCCAGCCTTGGGGGATACCGTTCGCACTTGCCGGGAAACCCCCGATCAATATCGAGCCGGGCCGATGGCACGAATGACCTCCTGCCGCATCCGTTCCAGGGGCGGTTCCTGACCGGAGAAGATCTTGAACTGCAGCGCCGCCTGGGCCACGAACATGTCCACGCCCGTGATCACGCGACAACCCTGTTCCCGAGCCTGTTTGATCAGCAGCGTCTGTTCCGGATTGTAAACCGTGTCAAACACCACCATCGTGCCGCGCAGATAGCGCTTGTCAAACGGCGATTCGTTCACATTGGGATGCATTCCGACCGGCGTCGCGTTGACGACCAGATCGAATTTGACCTCATGCCGTTCTTCCCAAGGTACCACTTCGCCGCCGAATTGATTCGCCAGTTCGTCCGATCGCGCCGGAGTTCGGCTGGTAATGATGGCGCGGGCTCCGAGCGAGTCGAGAGCGTAGACGACGGCTCGAGCGACCCCGCCGGCGCCGAGCAGCAGGTAGCGCAAGTTTTCCAGTGGCCGTCGCTTCGCTTTGTCGCCGACGATTGGCAGCACCGACTGAATCACGGCCTGATAGTCGGTGTTGGAACCGATGGCAGTTGCGCCCCGGAAGTCGATCGTATTTACCGCCTGGATGTGCTGGGACGCTTCGTCGGTCTTGGAGAGATACCGCAGCACGCTTTCTTTATGCGGTATGGTTACGCTTAACCCCTTGATGCCCAATTCGCGGCAATTGGCCAGAAACGACGGCAGGTCCTCGCGCGAGACGCGGAACGGCAGATAAACCTTGTTCAACTTCAGCGCGGCGAAGCCGGCATTGTGGATGTGTGGACTCAGGCTGTGAGCGACCGGGTCGGCGATCACGCCGTAGACCTCCGTGTCGGCATTGATGTTGTCGTAGCGATACATTTCCAGCATCTGCTTGAACGTCAGCTGGCCCGGCGCCAGCAGCCGTTCGGCGTGAAATGTGGCGAAGGTGAACGGCGCGCCGAACTTTCCGCAGAGGACCCGCGTCGGCGTTCCGACTTCCCCCATGCACAATCCGATCGTCGGGATCTTCGATTCCCGAACCATGCGCAGCATGCGCAGGTTGTCATGGGGACTGTGGGCCATCGTCGCGATTTTGACGATGTCCGGGTCCATCTGCGAAAGCCGCTCGTGGATTTCGCGGAGGTTTTCCGGTGTCTCGCGAAAGTTATGGTAGCTGATGATCCGCTTGGTCTTGCCGTAGCGTGGGATCGACGTTGCGATGTCGTCTTCCAGGTCGATGTAATCGACGCCTTCCACGATCGCCGACCGCAACAGGATCAGCCGGTCCTGTTCCGTACGTGCCCATTTGCCGCCGTCCCGCTCGCGCCGACAAGTCAGCACAACCGGGCAGAACCGCTCGGCGAGTATTCGTTTCAGATTGACGGGCCGCAGGATCCAGTCGACGCGCAGTTCGACCAGCTTGGCGCCCATTTCCGCCAGGTGTTTGTATTCGGCAATCATCTGCCGATGACGTCCTCGTCCGATACTGATACAGATCATCGTCTTATTATCGCTGAAAGGTTGCCGTCGTCGTGTCTGGAACCGGTGTTTGGATCGCCCCATTCTGATTCGAGATCGACCGCGGATCAAATTCGTTTGAATCGGCGGTCCAGCTCTTCCCGCGAAAACGCCAGAGCCGTGGGGCGACCGTGCGGACAGTGATGGGTATCCCGGAACAGGTGCCGCTGGCTCAGCAACGCCGCAACCTCGTCTGCCGCCAGCGAATCTCCCGCCTTGACCGCCGCCTTGCAGGCGACCATGTTCAGGATTTCCTCGAGCATATCGCGCTTTTCCAGGCTCCGTTTGCCTTCCACCAGCAGATCGACGATCTGCCGCAGCAGGTCGGCAGGGCGGACGCGCGACAACATCGCCGGATAGCTGCGGATCAGCAGGCTGTCGCCGCCGAAAGGCTCGACCCCAATACCGACCTCCGCCAGGGCGTCGATCGACTCCAGGACCACCGCCAGTTCGGCCCCCGACAGATTGACTGGTTCCGGGACGAGCAGTCGCTGTGTTTCCATGCGCCCCGACTCCACCTTCGCGCGCAGCTGTTCATACAGGATCCGTTCGTGCAATGCGTGCTGATCGATGATCAAGATTCCCAACTCGTCTTCCGTCACCAGGTAGCGTTGATGCAATTGCAGGCCGGCCGGCGGTCGCAGCGCGGGCTGAGCGGCGTCGAGTCGGATTTCGGTGCCGGTTGGTGCCGGTCCCTGTCCACCACGGGAGTCTTGCGCTTCGACAGGGGGGGCCGAGGTTTGGCGCCGGTCGTCGACATCCCAGGGAGCGGCTCCGGCCGACGGTTTTGCGGTCGGGCGATCTGCGGCCGCGGCACCGCGTCCTCGGGCCCAGTCGAGCAGATCCTGGCGATGCTGCTGCCGATCCTCCGCGCCGATCGGTAATCGGGCCGCAGTTTCGCGTGCCCCCGTCGTCGCGATCGGTCCGTTCGCGGAACCGGCGAGCGATCCTGTAGCGACGACGGGGCTGGTGAATTCGGTCCCGGACGTGCGCGGGTGGCCACCGATCGGATCAGAACCGGCGCCGGCGGATCCGTTCGCGACGGCCTGTGTCTGGGCCGAACGAACTCTCGCCGTCAGATCACTCGACAAGAACTTTCGGCGTACCGTTCCCAGGATCTGGCTGTAGATGCGGCCGGCATCTTGAAAACGCACTTCCATTTTGGTCGGGTGCACGTTGACATCGACGAGTTCCACTGGCATTTCCAGACGCAGAAAGGCGACCGGAAACCGACCGGTCATCAGCAGCCCGCGATAGGCCTCAGTCAGCGCATGCTGGAGCGACCGATCGCGTATGCAGCGTCCGTTGAGGAACAGGTACTGCCAGCGATTGTTGCCGCGGCTGAAGTTCGGATCGGCGACATAACCGGAAATACGGATGCCAGCTTCCTCACCGTCGACCGGAATCAGCGAGGCACCGACCTCGCGGCCGAGCAGCGTTGCGATACGCTCGGCCCAGTTCACCGCCGGTGGCAGATCGAACAGCAGGCGTTCGTTGTTCTTCAGCACGAATCGAACAGCCGGATAGGCCAGGCAGATCCGGGTAAAGGCCTCGGTGCAATAACTGACTTCGGTCGCCGCTGCGCGCAGGAATTTTCGGCGCACAGGCGTATTGAAAAACAGATCGCGGACCTCGATGGTGGTGCCCACGTCGCAGCCGCAAGGTTCGAGTTCGGCCCGCGCACCGCCGTTCACGCGTAGCTGCGCCCCGGCCGGCTCGCCCGCAGTGCGGCTGCGCACCAGAAAATGGCTGACCTCGGCGATCGAGGCAAGTGCTTCGCCGCGAAAGCCGAGCGTCGCGACGTGGAACAGGTCGTCGGCCGATTCGATCTTGCTGGTGGCGTGGCTGGCGACCGCCAGGTGCAGCTGGTCCGCGGACATGCCACAGCCGTTATCGGCGACCCGAATCGACTCCAGTCCGCCGCCCGTCATGCTCACTTCAACCCGGCTGGCGCCGGCATCGACCGAATTCTCCAGCAATTCCTTGACGACACTCGCCGGCCGCTCGATCACTTCCCCGGCGGCGATCTTGTTGACGACTGCCGGCGGTAACTGGCGAATCACTGGCATGAGAATCCCTTCGCTTCAAGTACAAGTGGACGAGCCGGCCTCAGTTATTCAAGCTGGTATTTCTCCAGTTTGCGATACAGCGTGCGAGCACCGATTTCCAGGATCCTCGCCGCCTCCTCACGATTGCCGTTCGTCAACTTAAGCGTTTCCTCGATTGCGAACCGCTCGTAGGCGTCCATCGGCTGCCCGAGCAGCGCGGAAAGACCGGCCGTCGATTCGGGTACGGTGGCCGGCACGTCGATCAAGTCGGGGTCCTGGGGCAAATCGTCGACATCGAGCATTCCATCCTGGTCGAGGACGACCATGTTCTCCATCACGTTGCGCAGCTGGCGGACGTTTCCCTTCCAGTCGCAGGCCACCAGCGTACGGGAAACGGCGGGCGAAATCCCCTTTACCGACTTGTGGTGCCGGCGGGCCATCAGTTTGCGGAAGTGATCGCAGAGCGGTACGACGTCCTCGCGGCGTTGGCGCAGCGGCGGGAGGTTCACGGTAACCACCTTCAATCGATAATAAAGGTCGCTGCGGAACTTGCCGCGGGCCACCGCCTCCTCCAGGTTCTGGTGGGTCGCCGACACCAGCCGCACGTTGACGCGGATCGGCTTGTTGTCACCGACGCGTGTAATCTGGTGATCCTCCAGGACGCGCAGCAGCTTGATCTGCGTCGGCATCGGCATGTCGCCAACTTCGTCCAGGAACAGCGTCCCGCCGTTCGCGTACTCAAAGGCGCCGATACGGTCGGTGACGGCGTCGGTGAACGCACCTTTCACATGACCGAACAGCTCGCTTTCAACCAGGTTTTCCGCCACGGCGGCGCAGTTCAGGGCCACAATCCGTTTGGCTTTGCGCGGGCTGTTCTGATGAATGGCCTGGGCAATCAGTTCTTTCCCGGTACCGCTTTCTCCGGAGATCAGCACCGTGGCGTCGGTCGGCGCAATCCGCTTCAGTCGATCGATGACCTGCTTCATCCGATCGCTGGTGAAGATGATGCCTTCAAATCCGAAGCGTTCGTCGAGCCGCTGCGACAGTTCAAGATTCTGGCGGCGCAGCAGCACCTTTTCGGCTGCCTTGTCCGTCACGGCGCGCAGGCGATTGGGAGTGATCGGCTTCTCCAGGAAGCTGTACGCCCCCTGCTGCATCGCGTCGACCGCCTTGGGAATCGATGCATGCCCGGTGACCATGATCACCTCGCAGTCGGGAAGGGCGTGCTTGGACCGACTGAGGATCTCCATGCCGTCGACGTCGTTCATTACCAGGTCGGTGATCACGATATCGTAAGTCTCGTGTTCGACGCGGCGAGCACCTTCCGGACCGGAGGTGGCGACCTCGCACTGGTAGCCGCGTCCTTCGAGGCTCTCGAGCATGGCATGAGCGAGCGCCTGGTCGTTGTCGACAATGAGGATCCGCAACGGCGGAGGAACGGATTCGGCGGCGGCGGGGGCCTTGGTCTCGGTCATGCCGCCGATGATACGAAATCGCGGCGATACGGGCCAGTGCCGCGATGCAACTCAGGTGGGATGGCTGGAATGCTCAATCCGCGCCGGCGCCGGAAATTCCAGCCGGAACTTGGTGCCCAGTCCGACCACGCTCTGGACGTCGATCGTGCCGCCGTGCGCCTCAATGATCTTCTTGGCGGTCGGCAGCCCCAGTCCGGTTCCGTTTTTCTTCGTCGAGTAGAATGGCTCAAACATGCGGAACAAGGTGTTCTCGTCCATCCCGCAGCCGTTGTCGATCATTTCCAGCGCGACCCCGGTGCGGGTGACCTGCGTGATTACCACCAATTCCCCGCCGTTAGGCATCGCTTCGAAGGCGTTCTTCACCAGGTTGACCAGCGCTGCCTGCAACGTTTCCGGATGCATCATGATGCTGGGCAGGTCGGTGTCGTAATATCGCTTGAGGACCACCGGCGGGTCGCGGGCCACGCCGTCGTAGAGTTCCAGGACCCGTTCGACTTGCTCGTTGAGACTTCCGGGGCGCAGATCGAGCTGTCGCAGGCGCGTGAAACGCAGGAAGTCGTTGAGCAGGTTTTCCAGGCGGGTACACTGCCGGCTGACGGTTGCCATCTTCTGCAAGGCGCGGCGGTCCCGGGAATTCTCGGCGTTGGCGAAATCCTCCTCCAGCAGTTCCATGTTCATGCGAATCACGGACAGCGGATTCTTGATCTCGTGGGCCAGTGCGCCGGCTAGTTCCGCCAACTCCTGGTACTGGACCAGCAGTCGAGCATTCTCTTCCGAGGCACTTCCCGGAGTCTCCGTCGACATGGGATCACTCTGCTGCCACCGGGTCGGATTGGCCCGACACCGGTTACTGATGGCGCACGGTCAACTATCGCCGACCACGACCGCCCCGGCCTCCCCGATCGCGGTCCCGATCTCGATCACCCCGATCGCCCCGGCCTTCTCGATCCGAGCCATGCTCGCGGCGTCGCGGCGGCCGCTCACCCTGCTCGCCGCCCTCTCCGCCTTCGCCGGGCGACCGTTGGGCAATTTCGTCGGTCAAGCCGAGTTGCTCGTAGGCGCGGCGCCGACTGAGCTTGACGCGATCGTGGGCATCGACGTCGATCACCAGCACCTGCATCGCGTCTCCGACCTGGCAGACGTCGTTGACACTGTTGACAAATCCTGCCGACAATTCACTGATGTGACATAACCCGTCGCGACCAGGGAGGATCTCGACAAACGCGCCGAAGTCCTTGATGCTGGTGACCCGGCCGGCATAGATCTTGCCGATCTGCACCGAGGCGGTGAGTGCTTCCACTTGCGAGAGCGCAGCGTCCGCCCATTCCTTGTTGCTGCTCGCAATCGTGACCGTACCATCGTCTTCCACTTCGATGACGGTTCCGGTCGATTCCTGGATCGAGCGAATGGTCTTGCCACCCGGCCCGATCAAAAGGCCAATCTTCTCCGGATCGATCTGGGTGCGGATCAAGCGCGGAGCGAATTCGGAAATGTCTTCCTTGGGCCGCGGAATCGTCATCAGCATTTTCCGCAGAATTTCGATCCGCGCCTCGCGCGACTGCTCCAGGGTCGCTCGAATGATCTGCGGGCTGATGCCGTCGATCTTCAAATCGAGCTGGATACCGGTAATACCCTTTTGCGACCCGGCGACCTTGAAATCCATATCGCCGTAATGGTCCTCGTCGCCGATGATGTCGGTTAACAACACCCAGCGATCCTCGGATTCCTTGACCAGGCCGACCGAAATACCGGCCACCGGATTGGTGATCGGCACGCCGGCCGCCATCAGTCCCAACGTGGCGCCACAGACGCTGGCCATCGACGATGAGCCGTTCGACTCGAGAATATCACTGATGACCCGGACCGTGTACGGGAAATCGTCGGGCGACGGTATCACCGCCTTGACGCTCCGTTCGGCCAGCATCCCGTGCCCAATCTCGCGCCGCCCCGGACCTCGTATCGGTCGTACTTCGCCGACCGAAAAGGACGGGAAGTTGTAGTCAAGCATGAACTTTTTCGAGTACTCGTCGATCAGTCCGTCGACCCGCTGCTCGTCCCGCGAAGTGCCCAGCACGACCGTGATCAGCGATTGGGTTTCTCCGCGCTGGAATACGGCCGATCCGTGGACGCAGGGCAAAACATCGACGTAGCAATCGATGTTCCGCAGCGACCGGGAGTCCCGGCCGTCGGGGCGAGTCCCGTTGAGAATCAGGTCACGGACCACGCGTTCTTCCAGTCGATGCCAGGCCGAATTGAACGCGCCGGTCTCGATCGATTCGTTGTCTTCCTCGGCGCCACTCTCGTCGATCGCGCCTTTGACCGCCTGCAGCGCCTTGGCGACCGCCTGATCGATCGCCGACTTGCCGTCCCGATCGGGAATGATCTCGGCCTGGACCCGTTCCTTCAGCGCTTTGACCGCCTCGGCCCGCGCCTGCTTGCCAGCCGTCTGCTTGGCCGCCTGGAAATCAATGTAGAAACGGTCTTTCAACCGCTCGAACAGCGCGTTGCTGGCGGTCGAAACGTATTCGGGCTTCTGCACACCCATGGCGGCGTAGAGTTCCCTCTGCAGAGCGATGACCTCACCGATCACCGACTGAGCGAACTCGATCGCTTCCAACATTTCGGATTCCGGCATTTCGCGCGCGAATCCTTCGATCATCAGGACGGCTTTCTCCGAACCGGACACAATCAGGTCCAGATCGCTGACCTCTAATTCGTCCATGGTTGGAAAGGCAACCCACTGCCCCTCGACACGACCGACGCGGACAGAGGCGATGGGCCCACGGAACGGCAATGGCGAAACAAACAGCGCCGTGGCCGCTCCATTCATGGCGAGCACATCGGAATCGTTCTTCTTATCAAAAGCCAGCACCGAACTCTGGATCTGCACCTCGTCGACAAATCCATCCGGGAACAGAGGACGGATCGGCCGGTCCATGAGTCGAGAAGTGAGCGTTTCGCGGGTCGTCGGGCGCCCCTCGCGCTTGAGAAACCCGCCGGGGAACTTGCCTGCCGCGGCAGATCGCTCGCGGTAATCGCAAGTCAAAGGAAAGAAGTCGATTCCCGGTCGAGGCGGTCCGGCTGTGGCTGCGGTCAATACGACCGTATCGCCGTACTGACAAATGACTGTTGCCGTCGCCTGCTTTGCAAAAAAACCTGTTTCAAATGCTAATACCGATTTGCCAATCTGCTTTTGAACGCGTACCTTCACTGCCATTTCCTATCCACATGCGTTCCAGCCCATCACCCTCCCGCGCGGGACGGATTGCCCGCTGCGAATTCTGGTTCATCCCCCCACCTTTGCGTTCCGCCTACTTGCGGATTCCCAAGCGGCCGATAATTTCCAAGTACTTCTGCGCGTTCACTTTACGCAGATAATCCAACAATCGACGGCGGCGACTGACCATTGCAAGCAAACCGCGGCGGCTGGCATAGTCCTTCGAATGGGTTCGCATGTGGTCCGTCAGCGAATTGATTCGCGTCGTCAACAATGCAACCTGCACTTCCGGGGATCCGCTATCCGTCGCCGTACGGCGATAGTCGCGGATTACCTCTTGCTTGGACTCTTTCGTAATGGTCATTTTCCTGCCTCGCCGAAGGGACGAACGGGGAAACCCGCACGCCGGCGCTGAGTCTCCAGGGGTGTTCTACGGCTGGAACTATTCCTCGACAACAAACTCCCAAAACACGATAAGCCAGCTAATGTAGCAATCGCACGCGAATTTGCAACCGCAAATGGAAATCGTCGTCGATTTGTCGATGGGAGCCTTGAGGGCGATGGAACGTCGGGTTCGAGCCGTTGCCGCGGAGCGGTCCTCAGTCGGTTGCCGTTGCCCTCAAGTCGGCCATGATCTGCTCCCATTCTTGCGCGGTTTTGGTGCCATACGGGCGCTGCGGATGCGATTCGGCATACGCCACGCGCTCCCGAATGATCTCTTTGGAGATCGCAAAGGCTCGGGCATGCTGGACGGCCGTGAATACCGCCGCGACCTGCTGCTTACGCTGCGTCTCCAATTCCACGATCTGCTGCTGCAACTGCTGGATTTTTGCCAGGTACCGGTCTTGAATCTCCCGAACCTCTTTCCGTTGCCGCTGCGTCGCCAATTCGTCCATGTACATCGGCATCCCCGACCGCTCTTCCATCGCCTTGGCGTTCAGAAATCGCCGTTCCCATGTCACCAGCGTCTTGATCTCGCGGCGCGTCGCGCTTGCCTCCCCCGGCGCCGTCCCGTGCCAGCCCAGCAGCGTCATGGCCGCCCCCAGCGTCAGAAATCCCCACCGACGCAGCCCGCCCATCACCGCCCTCTCCGCTCCCGAATGCTTCGTCCGCACCATCGCTCACAACCCCCTCTAGTGGATGTATGTAGAACTTCCAGAGAATTGTATCGATCCGCTTCGAGAAAGCCAGACCGGCCCCGCAACAAAACCGTGGGACGGGTCTCTCAAACTCATGGGACCCGTTTCCAGAACTCTTAGGACGAGTCTCCCGAAACCGTGGGACGGGTCTCCAGACCCGTCCCGAACTGCGTTGCAACTCAACCCTGCAGCCGCCCAATCCTGCAGCCGCGAAGCCCGAACACGGGGCGACGAAGGACGGATCAGGAGACGGGTCAGGAGACCCGTCCTACTTTTCAGACGCCCCCGCAGCGTTTCAGAGCTGGCCGACGATGACCGAGGCGTTATGCCCGCCAAATCCGAAACTGTTGCTCATCGCGGTGCGGATTACCCGCTGTCGGGCCTCGCGCGGCGTATAGTCCAGGTCGCAGTCGGGGTCGGGCGTATCGAGGTTGATCGTGGGGTGCACGGTCTGGGTGACCAGCGACTTGATGGTGACGACCAGTTCGATTCCACCGCTGGCGCCCAGCGAGTGGCCGAGTTGACTTTTGGTGCTGGAGATACTCAGCCGCCGCGCGTGTTCGCCAAACACGCGTTTCACGGCCAGCGTCTCGGCCTTGTCGCCGAGCGGAGTGCTCGTGCCGTGCGCATTGACATAATCGATCTGATCGGCATTGAGCTGACCGTTGACGAGTGCCAATCGCATTGCTTCGGCGGCTCCGAGGCCGTGTTCGTCCGGCTGGGTAATGTGGCCGGCGTCGCAGCTGGCGCCGAATCCGAGGACTTCGCAGTAGATCCGCGCTCCGCGCTGTCTCGCATGTTCCAGCTCTTCCAGGACCAGGATTCCCGCACCCTCGCTGAGCACGAAGCCGTCGCGGTCCTTGTCGAACGGCCGACTTGCTCGAGCCGGTTCGTCGTTCCGTTCGGACAACGCCTTGATATTCTGAAAGGCGCTCAATCCCATACGGGTCATGGCCGCTTCGGTCCCGCCGGTGATCACGACGTCGGCATCGTTGTATTGAATCGTGCGGAGCGCGTCGCCGACGGCGTTGGTGGCGCTGGCACAGGCGGTGGCCACGGAGTAATTGATACCGCGCAGGCCGAACTGGATCGACAGGTTGCCGCCGGCCGCATTCAGCATCATTTTGGGGACCGTGAACGGGGAAACGCGGTCGGGGCCTTTGAGGATCAGGCGGCCCATCTGGTCTTCGATTTCCCCCAAACCCCCGATGCCCGATCCGACGATCACGCCGCAGCGAAACGGATTTTCTTTGGCAAATTCGATTCCGGCGTCCCGAACGGCGTCGATTCCCGCCACCAGCGCGAATTGGGAAAAACGATCGATGCGTTTGATTTCGCGGGGCTCGAGATACCCTGAAGGATCCCAGCCGGTCACATCGCCACCGATGCGGACTTTGAAATCCGAGGTATCAAACAGTTGCAGGGCATGGATGCCGCTCTGACCTGCCAGCAGTTTTCCCCAGAGGTCGTCGACACGACAACTCAACGAGGTAACCACGCCAAGTCCAGTAACCACGACGCGCCGTTTCATTCTTCGATTTTCTAGGGTCCTGGTGGGCGTGAAAAGTTCGCGAGGCGACGACCACTTGCGGCGGACGGCTCGTGCCTGCACCCAGATTCGGCAAACCGTGGCGAAAGCCGACGAATCAGGACGCTTTGGCGCTTTCGATAAAGGAAATCACCTGGCCGACGGTCTGAATTTTCTCGGCGGCGTCGTCGGGAATATTAATGTCGAACTCTTCCTCCAACTCCATGACTAACTCGACCGTATCCAACGAGTCGGCGCCGAGATCACTGATAAAGTTCGTCTGGGGCGTAACTTTTTCCTTGTCGACTCCCAGCTGTTCTGCGACGATATCGATTACGCGTTCAGAAATGGATGCCACCTTCCCAGACCTCCTAAACAATGTACAGCCGAGCACCCCGGGGACTCGGATGGGTTTTTTCTTCTCACATTCCGGCACGTCCGGCATTCAAGCCAGACAAGATAGAGGATTTCCGTAACCGTGGTCAAGAGAGGCCCGAGGGCGAATCGGGGCTAACCGGTCAATCCGCCATCGACCGTCAATACTTGGCCGGTAATGTATCCGGCGGCGGAACTGGCCAGAAACACGACACAGGCGGCGACTTCCTCGGGCGTTCCCAGGCGTTTTGCCGGGATACGTTTTTTCGCTTCTTCCAGGACGACCGGGCCGAGCACCTGTGTCATTTCGCTGGCGATAAAGCCGGGTGCGACGGCATTAATCGTCACTTTGCGGCCCGCCAGTTCCCGGCTGAGGCTGCGTGTCAGGCCGATCAGGCCGGCTTTGGAGGCCGAGTAGTTGGTTTGTCCCGCGTTGCCGATCAATCCCGAGACGCTGGCGATATTGATGATCCGGCCGTACCGGGCCCGCATCATATGCCGGGATGCCGCTCGGCTGAAAAGGAACGCTCCCCGCAAGTTGGTATTGATGACTTCGTCCCAGTCATCATCGGTCATCCGAGGCAGCAGCGTGTCGCGAGTGACTCCGGCGTTGTTGACGAGGATATCGAGTTTGCCCCATTTGTCGGCGACGCCGTCGACGACCGATTCGACGCTCTCGCGGGACTTGACGTCGCAACTGAACGCTTCGGCCTCGCCGCCGCTGGCGGTGATCGCGCCGACGGTTGCGGCCAGTTTATCCGCACTGCGCGCGACGCACGCCACCTTGGCGCCTTGCCGGGCAAGTCCCATCGCCATCGCCCGGCCAAGTCCCTGGGACGCTCCCGTCACGATCGCAGTCTGCCCTTTCAGGTCGACCTGTAATCCGATGTCGCCCAGTTCCACTCCCGTCGACTCGCCCATCCGAATCCCCTTTCACGTTGCCTGCTGAAATCTGGCCGGCTTCATGCCGGGACGTTCTCAATCGCCAGCTTGCGATCGATCCGTTTCAAAAGCCCCGCCAGGACCCTGCCGCTGCCGATTTCGCAGAACTCGCGGCAGCCATCGCCAACGATCCATCGCAGGGAGTCTTCCCAGAGAACCGGCGAGACAACTTGCCGCAGCAACAGTTCGCGGATCCGATCCGGTTCACGCTGCGGCTGGCCATCGACGTTGGAAACCACCGGGATCCGTGCGGGCTGCATCGGCACCGAAGCGACCGCCGCGGCCAGCCGTTCGACGGCCGACTGCATCAGCGGGGTGTGAAAAGCACCCGCCACCGCCAACCGGATCGCCTTCATCGCCCCCGCCCCCGGCGCGGCGGCTGCTACCCGCTCGCAGGCCGGCAGCGAACCCGAAACGACAATATTGCCTGGACAAAGATAATTCGCGATCTGCAGCACCTCACCGGGCTGACGGGACGACTCGCAAAGGCGTTCCAGAGCGTCCCGCTCCATTCCCAGAATGCTCACCATGCCGCTGGGATTTGCATCCGAAGCGGCCTGCATCGCTTCCCCCCGGGTCCGCACCAGCCGCAAACCGTCCTCGAAGCTGAACACTCCGGCGAAGGCCAGCGCCGTGTACTCGCCGAGGCTCAGCCCAGCGGTAATATCACATTGGGCGACCCGTTCCGGCTTCGTCTGCCGCAAGGCCTCCAGGGCGGCAAAACTGGTCACATACAGCGCCGGTTGACTGTGAACGGTCGAGTCGAGCGTTTCGGCCGGACCTTCAAAGCAGATTCGGGACAGGTCGTACCCCAGCACTTCGTTCGATCGCTCGATAATCTCCCGAGCGGCCGAACAGTCGGACCACAGGCCCCGTCCCATGCCAACCGCCTGCGCTCCTTGGCCTGGAAAAAGAAACGCCAGGGAACTCAACGCTTAACTTCCTCCACCTTGACGACTTCCCGCCCCATATACTTGCCGCATTTGGGGCAAATTACGTGCGACGGAATCGCCTGGCTGCAGCCACGACAGACCTGAAGCTGCTTGAGACTGAGTGCGTCGTGCGAACGGCGACGCCCCGTTTTGGAATTCGACTGGCGCCTTTTTGGTACAGCCATGGCTGCTCCCTCGTCTTTGTCAACGGAGACACGGTTGGAATCCAGAAGCCTACGAATGCGGGCGATTGGTGTCAAGGTAGTGCGTTTTTGCGACGCAGTTTTGTGGTCAAGTTGCTCCCGCAGTTTTGTGGTCGAGTTGCTCCGCAACTCGACGCCGCTTCGCGGAGTGACTCGGCCAGATTGGCGGTCCCCCGCCAAGCGATCAGAACAGGCCGCGCTGCATGCTGCCGCCGGGAGGCTTCATCCCAAGATGGGTGGCGGCGCGTGGCGTGACAATCCGGCCGCGAGGCGTGCGGACCAGCATTTCCATGCGCAGCAGGAACGGTTCCACTTCGTCTTCCAGCGTGTCGATCGATCCATTCATCGTATGTCCGATGGCCTCGATGCCGGCCGGTCCACCCTGGAAAACCCGCATCAGTGTCTCCAGATACTGGCGGTCGGTGCGGTTCAGTCCCAGTTCGTCGATTCCCGCCATGGCCAAAGCGGCGCGGGCCACGTCCAGCGTAATTTCGCCACCGGCTCGGCTGGTGGCAAAATCTCTCACCCAGAGCAGCTGGTTATTGGCGATCCGCGGGGTTCCCCGACTGCGGCGGGCAAGCTCCTGTGCCGCGTCCTCGCGGATCGGGATCTCCAGTTTGCCGGCGCTGCGGTGCAGGATTTCGGTCAATTCCTGTTCGGAGTAAAAGCCGAGCGTTTCGCGGATCTGGAATCGATCCCGCAGCGGGCCGGACAGCAACCCGGCACGGGTCGTGGCCCCGATCAGCGTGAACGGTTTGAGGTGCAGGTTGATCGTTCGCGCCGATACTCCCTCGCCGAGCACAATATCGATCCGGAAGTCCTCCATCGCCGTGTAAAGGTATTCCTCGACCGCCTTCGGCAAACGATGAATCTCGTCGATGAACAGCACCGACTTTTCGGGCGCATTGCTGAGGTACGGCAGAAGGTCTTTGGGCGCCTTGAGGATTGCGCCGGAGGTGAGTTGGATCGAACTGCCGATTTCGCGAGGAATGCAGAGCGCGAAGGTCGTTTTGCCCAATCCGGGCGGACCGTCGAACAAGATATGTCCCAGCGCGTCACCGCGTAATCGAGCCGCTTCCACGGCGACCTGGAGCCGGGCGTAGACGTCCCGCTGCCCGACCATGTCCTGCATTCGCTGCGGACGAAGACCCTTCAGGTCCCGTTCGTCCTCGCCTCCGTTGCCGCCGGTCACCAGGGGTTCTCGTGCCATGGCCGTCAATATAGTCGAGTCCCATCGGTCGCGGGAAGCTGCAATCGCTCCCAACCCTGCGCATAGCGCCATCATCAGCCCGATTCCGGCCACAACCGCGATGACCACGATCAGGATCCAGACCAACTTTCGCCAATCGGTCGGCGCCGTACCGGTCGCTTTGCCGGTCTGGCCGTTGAGCAAAAAGCGGAATACCTCGCCTTTGTACCGGTAGGCCATGATCCAGACAGGAAGCAACACCGGTTCGCTCTGCAGTCCCTGCAGCAGGACGTTGACTTTGACGTTGCGGCTGTTCCCCGGAACCAGCGACTGGCAGGCTTGTCGCTCCAAGTCCTCCAGTCCCTGCTGGGCCAGCGGCCGGGCGAACTTGCGGCCGACACGAAACTGTTCGAACACGGCGTTTTCCAGGTCGACTTGATCGGCGGCGACGCCGGCCGACAGGTCGAAGGGGCAGAGTTCGCGGGTTTCCGCAGGCGTCAGCGCCCCGCTGGCGCCCACAAGCAGTCCCTGGTAATTCCCGGCTCGACGTCCATAGGCCGGCCGCCAGTTACCCCGAGTCCCGATCGGTACCTGATCGGTGTCGGCCGTCCAATGGGTCAGCGTTTCGGCGCGGAATACCCAGAACGGGACGTAGACCGCCATCATCGTTTCCACCGAACTGGCGTGCGCCAGATCGCTGGGCCGCCAGAAGCTGCTGCCCATCCATTTTTTCAACAGTTCATTTGCCGCCGCCCTGGTCACCGCAAAGCGAACCACCCGGTCCGGCCGCAGCATTTTCTCGTTCTGCCGCGCATCGAGCCGCTCCGAGCCGCAGAACGGACATCGCAGATTGCGCGCCGACGCGTCGTAGCTCATCGATGCCCCACAGCTTCCACACTGAAAATTGTGCGTGGATTGCAAGCTGGTCCGCAGCGTGTCCCGCGAGCGGTCCGGCGCTTCGGTTCCGCAGTTGGCGCAGAACAGGTCCTCTTCATCGAGCAACGCGGCGCAGACCGAGCATTTTTCCAGAAGTCCCCCCATACGTTGAGTTCTCTCCGCTATTCTGGGCGATGGCATTCGCCTTAACGGGACATCGCCGCCACCGCCGCGACGATACCCGCGATCACCGCGATCAGTCCCGCGACCGCCGCCACGCACAGCGCCACGCGCCCCCAAGCGATCGGCTTTTGACCGGTGAACTTCCCCGTCTGACCGTTCATGCGGAAGGCGTAGACCTTGTTGCGGTACCGGTAGGTCAGGCAGTAGACCGGCAGCAGGCAGAGGTCGGAATTGATCTGGCTGTATTCCGTCTCGATGACGATCGGTTCGGCATAGGTGTCACCCGGCAGGAAGGAGGCGATATTGGCGTGCACCCAACGTTGAAACACCTGCCGGCATCGTTCGAGCGCCTCGTCGCGCTGCACCGAATATTCTTCAGAGAGCCACCCCGAAAGAAAATAGGGTTCGTAGCGCTGCATGGCCGGCATCTGGAACGGCAGAATCCGATCGGCGTCGTGCTGAGCCAGGCCGCGACTGCCGGAAACCAGATAGCCGCTGTAATAGCGGTGGTGACCTCCCGCGAGCGGCCACCATTCGGTTTCCCGCACCTGCCGCGTCTTGGTCACGAGATTGCCTTTTTCATCCTTTTCGGTATAGGTTTCGGTGCGATACCAGTACTCGCCAATATTCGCCGACCAGCGGCTGTTGGCCAACATCGAGAACGACCAGAACGGCAGATAGACGCCGCGCATTTTCTCGGCGATCATCGTCATCCGCAAATCGCCGGGCCGAAACCAGCCGTTGTCGCGGATCCAATCCCGAAACCGTTCGGACGCCTGTTCGGGCGTAATTGCGAATCCAATCACGAATTCCGGCCGTTGCCGCGTCGATTCATCGGGGCTGAATTCAACGACATAGGTCGAGTCACAGAACGGGCAGCTGAAGCTCCGCTGGTCGATGTCGGCGGCTAACTGGCTGGAGCAGGTCTGGCAGCGCAGCACTTTGCGGCCCTCGGCTCCCGCCGCGCTGGGTTGCGTGGTCGCGGGAGGGCTGCCCTCGGAGCGGGTCGTTCCGCAGGCCGGACAGAAACGAGCATGAGAATCGACGGGGGCACCGCAGGCCGCGCAGAGACTGCCGGACGGAACGTGGGCCTGATCGTCGATCGCCTCCGCTCCGCTGATTCCGGTTCCGCTCGATCCGCTCATGGCTTCCCTGTCCGGCCGCCGCCGGAATGTGTCTGCTGGAAAATCGCCTGGATCAGTTCTTCCACATCGGTGAATTTTTTCTTGCTGTCGATCACCGAGTCAATAAGCTGCCGCGCGGCAGCCTCGCTGTGACCGAGCGCGCACAGGACATCGAACGTTTCGCGGACCAGATCCTTGCCCGGCCCCCCGTCGGCTGTTGCGACACCTTGCCGGGAAACCATCAACGCAAATTTCGACATTTTCCGACGTAGCTTGGCGATGATGCGATCGGCCGTGGCCGGCCCGATGCCCGGCAACGTGGACAGTCCTTTTGCATCCTGCGATTCGATCATTTCGGCGATATCTTTGACGGGCCGAACCATGGCGCGCAGCGCCTTCTTGGCGCCCACGCCGTCGACCGAGCAGAACAGCTCGAAAAACTCACGCTCGACAACGCTCAAGAACCCGACCAGCCGCGGTACGACTCGACCCTGGTTGGGGTTCCCGTCCAGGTAGTGGATGGTGTGCAGAGAGACCGGCTGCCCGACCCGCGCCTGCAGTTCGCGCTGGGAGGCGACCGGAACCAACACTTCGTATTCCAGGGCCTCGATTGCCAGCGTCGCGGCGTCGTCAGCCAGCGCAACCAGTTTTCCGCTGATTTTCGTGATCAATGTTCCAGCTCCAGGTCGTTGCCGACTTCTTGCCGGCAGGCGGCGGCCCCACGCGGACTACAACGCCCGCTGCGCAACCGCCAGGTAATAGTGGCAAAGCGCTACCGCCATCGCGTCGGCGACGTCGGGCGGATCCGGGACCGCGCGCAGCCGTAATTCCCGCTGAACGGCCTGCTGCACCTGCAGCTTCGGCGCTCGGCCACTCCCGGTCAAAAGTCGTTTCACCTGCGTGGCAGCGTAATGGTGCACGGGCACCTCCGCCAGCACGGCGGCAAGACAGATCACGCCACGAGCATGTCCCATCAGGATCGCCGTGCGCGGTCGCTCGTAATGCGAATAGAGTTGTTCGATCGCCATCCCGCTGGGAGAAAACGCCGCCAGAACTTCGCGAACGCCGGCATGAATTTCGCCCAATCGGAGTTCCAACGACCCGCGCTCCCGGCCTCGGATCACCCCCGCTTCCACCACATGCAGGCAACCGCCGACAACCTCAAGCACGCCATATCCGGTGATGTTCAAACCGGGATCGATGCCCAGAATGCGGGTGACGCCGTTGGGGGGCTTCTGCGGGTTCTCCGGATTCGCGTTCACCGGATTCGCGTTCACTGGCACGGTGTTGATCGGCACCGGATTCACCGGAACGGGATTCACGAGCCGATCCGCCATTCGGTCTGGCCCTTGCGATCTTCGAGCAGCACGCCGAGCGCCGCCATTTGCTGGCGGATCTGGTCGGAGGTGGCAAAGTCCTTTTTCGCGCGTGCCTCGGCACGCAACTTAATCAGCAATTCGATCAGTTTTCCGGTCAGTTCCGCGTTGCCGGCCCCTGCCGCCGCGGACCGTGGCGCCTGCCGGAACAAGCCCAGCACAGCGGTCAATTCCCGCAAAGTCTGTGCACCGCGCCGGAATGCGGTCACCCGTTCCGCGACCGATTTGCCCGCCTGTTCCAGATCGTACTGGTCGGCGTACTTGTTGAGGACCCGTACCAATTCAAACAGCTCGCTGATCGCCGCGCCCGAATTAAAGTCATCGTCCATCGCGGTAAGGAACGCAGTGCGACGCGCGGCCACGTCGCGCAGCAGTTCGTGGGACAGGTCGGTCATCTCGCCCTGGTCTCGTTTTCGGATCAGCGGCAGTTTCGCCGGATCGTAGAAATCGTCGCCCGTGATCCGCTGGAACCGCTCGATGAACCGCGTAAACGTCTCCAGTCCTGTGCCGGCCTCCGCGACCGCCTCCTCCGTGAAAACGAAGGAACTTCGGTAGTGCGTCCGCAACAGGAAAAACCGGATCCGTTCGCCTCCCTGGCGTTCGATCAGGTCGGCCAATCCGCCCGCCCCCTTGGAACGGCCGATCTTGTCGTCGATCGCGGCCTGCTCTTCGTCGCGCGCCGAGCGGCCGCCCACCTTGCCCGATTCGGTGCCGGCCTTGATCAGACCGTTGTGCAGCCAGTAACGGACCATCGGCTGGCCATGACAACATTCGCTCTGAGCGATCTCGTTTTCGTGGTGCGGGAACATCAGATCGAGTCCACCGCCATGGATATCGAACGTCTCGCCCAGAATCCTGCGGCTCATCGCCGAGCATTCAATATGCCAGCCCGGCCGGCCGTCGCCCCAGGGGCTGGTCCAGAACGGCTCCCCCGGTTTCGCACCCTTCCAGAGCGCGAAATCCCCCGGCGACCGCTTGCGTGACGCCGCCCCGCCCCCTTCTCCCTGCTGGCTCTCGGCGGTGCGATTGGAGAGTTTGCCGTACTCGGGATCCCGAGCCACATCGAAGAAAACGTCGCCCTCCGAGGAATAAGCAAACCCACGCTCGATCAATGTCTCGATGAAACGGATGATCTCTTCGATGTTCTCGGTCGCTCGCGGCATCAGATCGATCTGGTCCACGCCCAACGCCCGCAAATTCGCCATGTAGTCCATGGTCATTTCGGTCGCGACCTGCGACATCGGGATTCCGCGTTCCCGCGACTGCTGGATCAGCTTGTCATCGACGTCGGTGATGTTGACGACCCAGGTGACCTCGTAGCCGCAATAAACCAAATAGCGCTTGATCGCGTCGAAGATCACCGGGCCGACCATATGGCCGATATGCGCCGGCTTATAAACGGTGGGTCCGCAGAGGTAGATTCCGACCTGACCGGGGCGCATAGTCTGAAACAGTTCCTTCTGCCGGCTCAGGGTATTATAGACCTGAATGCGAGGCAGTCCGCTGACCTCCGCCCGTGTCGCGGAACTCGAAACCATGGTTGTCGACATCGCCTACTCCCTTCGCGTCTTCGGTTCGCACCGAATGCAACAATTCAAATCGATTCCAACAGGATCACACATTCGGCGCTGATCGCCTCTTCGCGTCCCACGGGCCCGACCAATTCCCCCGTTTTTGCCTTGATCCCTACTTGAGCCGGTTCCATTCCAAGCAATGCCGCGATTCGCTCGCGGATCTGCGCCTTGAACGCCGACAGCTTCGGTCGCTGAGCGAAAATCACACAGTCGAGATTCACCACGCGCCATCGGGCTTCGGCCTGAACGGCTTTCCAGGCAATCTGCAGCATTTCCGCCGAATCGCGTCCTCGATTTTCGGCCAGATGGTCGGGAAACATCTCGCCGATGTCCCCCATTCCGGCGGCCCCCAAAATTGCGTCGGTTATCGCGTGCAGCAACACATCCGCGTCACTATGCCCGAGCAAGTGCCGGTCGTGCGGTATCGAAATGCCTCCCAGCAGCAACGGACCACCATCGCCGAGGCGATGGGTATCGTGCCCCAAACCGATCCGCAAGAAAGTCACCTCCCAATCCCTGAAGAACTGCCAGACATCCGCGGGCCGATTATAGGCCAATCGCACTATTCCGACAACGCGAGCCGTACGCAGTCACCCTGCATCGGCTCCCGGAGCAAACCACTTTCACGTCGCCGTTCCGCGCCGTACGATGACCCGACGCGATCGCCCGCGTCGAGCACGTTGGCGCCGCATCGATTGCCATCCGATTTGACCCAGGTATCGCCATGCGACATTCCATCGAAACGCTTCGTGACCGACGCAATTGCCGATCGCCCTGGCCGTGCACTTCCATCCTGCTGGTGGCGATGTTGGTCGGTTGTGGACCGAAGCAGGCACCCAGCCCGGCTGGCAACGCCGCCGCACCCTCAGCCGCCGCACCCTCAGCCGCTGCACCCTCAGCCGCCGCCCCCTCAGACGCCGCGCCCGTGGCCCCTGCCCCAGCGGTTGCCGGCGGCGACGTCGACCGGGCGAAGGTCCCCTTGCGAGTCGTAGCGCCGGACGACGAGGAACTCAACGATGGCTGGATCGCCCTGTTCGACGGCCAGACATTGTTTGGCTGGGAGCCCGGCTCGGCAGCAAACTGGTCGGTGCAGGACGGCCTGATTTCCGTAAGCGAAGGCGAACCGGGGCTCCTCTGCACCACTGCGGAATTCGCCGATTATCAGCTGCGGCTCGAATTCAAGTTCGAATCGGGGACCAACAGTGGCGTCTTTCTGCACACGCCGCTGGTACCGACCGATCCGGAAAAGGACTGCTACGAACTGAACATCGCGCAACCGGAGGTCAGCCCGTTTCCCACCGGCAGCTTTGTCAAGCGTCAGAAAGCGGATGGCCAATTCGCGCCCGATGAATGGCATGCATTGGACGTCGAATTGCGGGGAGGACAGGCGGTGGTGCGCATCGATCAGCAGACGGTGCTCGAATATGCGGACCCTCGTCCGCTGTTGCGCGGGCGCATCGGGCTGCAATTGAACAAGGGCAAGGTCGAGTTCCGCGCCATTCGACTGAAGCCGTTGGAGCTGGAACCGTTGTTCAACGGGGTCGATCTGAACGGTTGGGTCGCGGCGCCCGCGGCGCCCGCGGCGGACATTTTTCGCGTCGAGGCCGACCAGGCGATCCGTGCGCGGGGCGGCAAAGGCCAACTGGAATCCGAACGCACCTTCGGCGACCTGGTGCTGCAGATCGAATGCAAGACCAACGCGCCGCTGTTGAACTCGGGCATCTTCTTCCGGTGCATCCCGCACGAGTCGCTGAACGGATATGAAAGCCAGATCCATAACGGTTTTCGCAAGGGAGACCGGCAATCGCCGGTCGACTGCGGTACGGGAGGCATTTTCCGGCGGGTGGACGCCCGGATCGTTGTCCCAGACGACGGCGCGTGGTTCCGAAAAACGATCGTCGCCAGCGGCCCCCACATCGCCGTCTGGGTGAACGGGTTTCAGGTCACCGACTGGACCGATACCCGGCCCCCCGACCCCAATCCTCGTAAAGGACTGCGCCGTCAACCCGGATCGATCATGCTGCAGGCCCACGACGAAACGACCGACGTTTCATTCCGTCAGCTTCACGCCCGCGAAATGCCGCGCCGGTCCGAACCCTGATCGTTCGCGGGTAGGGAAAACCGGGCGAAGATGTGAAAATGTTGTTGCCAATCGCTGGGACCAGTCCTATCTTGGCAGTCGAGCGGTCGCGGCCTTGCAAGACTGCAACCCGGTGTCCTTGTTGACATTCATTCCGTCCGTCGAATTCAAACTGGGGTTCCCTATGATCCTGCGCCATATCCTGCGCGAAAAAGGCTCGCTCGTTCATACCATCGCTCCCCATGCGACGCTCACCGACGCCTGCCGTCGATTGGTGGAGTATAACTGCGGATCGCTCGTTGTCTGCGAACGGGATCGGATGGTCGGAATCATTTCCGAACGCGATCTCATGCGTGCGATGGCCGCCGATCCGCGAGCACTCGACACGACTCTGGTCGAGTCGCGCATGACGACGAAAGTGATCGTCGCCACGCCTGACGACGAGATGGAATTGATCATGGGCAGGATGACCCAGAATCGGATCCGCCACCTGCCGATCCTCGAAAACGGAAACCTCGTGGGCATCGTCTCCATCGGCGATATTGTCAAAGCGCACCATGATCGGCTCTGCATGGAAAATGAATACCTGAAGCATTACATCCATAGCTGAGCGAAGTGAGAAGAGAGAATGTCGTAGCGCGGGTAAACCGCAATGTAGCCGAGTCGCTCCGCGACTCGGCGTCGAGTTGCGGAGCAACTCGACCACCAGATCCGTGCGGTACCATTTTCAGGTTCGGAACCTTGGTGATCTTACCGTTCTCAATGAGCATCTGAACCCTCCGAAGCTGCTTGAAGGTGTGAACCGAACGCCACCTTGAGAAACGTCAATTTGGGAAAAGGCGCGAGTTATGGGTCCATCGCGACTGCTTAGGCGAGCGGCAGAATGGAATTTACCTGTAGGACGGACTTCTAGTCCGTCCGTAAAGCGAAGCGACGGACTAGAAGTCCGTCCTACTAAAGAGCTGATCGGTAAGTTTCTATCTGCCGCTCGCCTTATGATCGCATGCTGCCTCGTAATCTTTCCTGTCGATTCGCCAGAGATTCGTGCCCAGTGTCTCGACGGCAAATGGGGCATTGAGGAAATTGCGTTTCGAGTTCATGACAAAGGCACCCACACCATCATGATCCGGTACAACGATTTCGTGTGCTATGGTCCTAACGACTTCGAGAGGAAGGGAACGATTGAGTTTGACACCACTTTGTCACCCGCAACCGTCAAACTGACCTTCGACGATATTCCTGTGCCGTTCCATGGTATTGCCGAGATTCGGCCTGATCGTATTCGCCTCTCCATTTCTGCTGGTTATCTAGAGCCCCCGAGTGATTTCGAAAGACCGACGGAGGTGGACAAGTACTTGTGGATCCTGCGCCGATTGCCCTCGCCGCAACCGACATTCCGTGCGTCAGGATGGCGCTGCTGTGGATTTCAAAATGGCAAATGGCTGCGCAATCGCCGCTTGCGTTTTCCGGCGGGGTGGCACTGCCGGTCTAGCTGAGAGGGGTTGCTCGCTCTCGATCGCTCACCCATTTCTCACACGATCTGGCGAGGTACTCCGAGCCAGTGCTCAGGCGACAGAACATAGTTTAGACTGTATCCGAACGACGAGTCGGGCATCGGTATTCACGCGACCTGCGAATTCACCGTCGAGGACAAATCGTGGGATCCTGCCGCGCCGCGCTCATTCGAACTCAATGTCCTAACCACCAAAATATTGCGACGATCGTCCGATGCCCGACTCCACCCCGTCCCCAAGGAAATACCTGGGAATTCTGGTGGGCGGTGGGCCTCGGAGTACCTCGACCCACCCTACAGACTTTGGAATCCGATCGCGCGAAAACTGGCCCGGTTCGTGGAATTGCCGTTCCCGTCGCCGCTTGGCGGCTGGATTCATTGCGGGCGTCGGAGTGCTTTGCCTTTCCTTAACGTAGCGGGCTGGCAAGTGGGGCAGTAGAAAGTGGATCGCTGCGCTTGCACGATGCGGACAATCGTGTCGCGTTGACAATCGTCACAGATTTCGCCTTTCCGATCGTAGACGGCATGCTGAGCCTGGTACGAGCCGAGTTGGCTGAGCGTATTTCGGTAGGTGCCGTCGGCGAGTGTCGAGCCTTCATGGCGAATTGCGTCCTGCAGCACCTTCCGCATGGCGGCGTGGACGCGCTGCCATTGGGGCACCGTCAGTCGTTGACATTCTCGGCGTGGATCGATTCCCGCTCGGTGCAGGATCTCTGAAGCGTACAGATTTCCGACGCCGGCCAGCCGAGCCTGATCGAGCAGTGCGACCTTGATCGGGCGCCGCGACCCCGCAAAGCGGTCTTGGAATTCGTCCGCGGAGATTTCGAGCGCATCGGGGCCCAGGCGGGTTTGGGATAGTTCTTCCAGTTGCGCCGGGGACATCAGCCGCACGACGCCCAGCCCGCGGCGGTCCCAAAAGAGAATTTCAGGCAGTGCGCAGTTGCGCAACGTGATTCTCAGTCGCAGGTGCTCGCGCGTGGGCGGCTCGGCGATCGTTACAAGGCCACTCATCCGCGGCTCGATCACCACAAAGCCCGCGGAAGTACAGATCACGACCCGCTTCCCGACCCGTCGCACATCGGTAACGTGTGCTCCGTTAATGCGGCGGCGGATCACCGAAAGCGCGGGTTGGATGGTGATCGGCCGGCGGCGGCAACGGCAGCTCTCGATCGAGACGATCGTTCCGCCGACTGCGGCGAGAATCCCGCGACGCATCGTTTCAACTTCGGGTAACTCGGGCACGGTTTCTGGCTCCCGCTGGAATGATCGTCCGATTGGACAACACGACTCGCCGGTCGTCCAGTGCCGCAGTTCCGAACGGCTTGCCCGTCCTTGACCCAATCCTCACCGCGAACCAGAATCGGTGTTTTGCCTGTTGAGCAGGCGACGCACTTCCTCCGGACGAGGCCCCCCAGGCTTCGAAGCCGAATGGCCGCTTCCAAGTTGATCTCGACCGTTCCCGACGAACATGGCCGGTTCGGCGCTTTTGGCGGCCGCTATGTGCCGGAGACCCTGATGCGCGCTTTGGAGGAGCTGGCGACGGCCTACGACCAGGCTCGAACCGATGCCGCCTTCCAAGCGGAGTTGCAACGGCTGCTGCACCATTACGTCGGTCGTCCGTCGCCCCTGTTTCATGCTCGCCGACTGACCGCTCATTGTGGTGGAGCCCAAATCTGGCTGAAGCGGGAAGACCTGAACCACACCGGCGCGCACAAGATCAACAACACTCTTGGGCAAGCCTTGCTGACGCGTCGGATGGGCAAAGCGCGCGTCATCGCCGAAACGGGAGCCGGCCAGCATGGCGTCGCGACAGCCACCGCCTGCGCGCTGTTCGGAATTCCCTGTGTCGTCTACATGGGGGAAGAGGATGTCCGGCGTCAAGCGCCGAATGTCTTCAGCATGCGATTGCTGGGCGCGGAAGTACGCCCGGTGACCTCGGGTTCGCGTACGCTACGTGATGCGATTAACGAGGCGATGCGGGACTGGATGTCGTCGGTCGAATCGACGCATTACATCTTGGGATCGGTCGTCGGCCCCCACCCTTTCCCGCGGATCGTCCGGGACTTTCAGGCGGTGATCGGCAAAGAAGCCCGTCAGCAGTGCCTGGAACTGAACGGTCGCTTGCCCGACCAGGTGATCGCCTCGGTGGGCGGGGGCAGCAATGCGGCCGGCATGTTCTACCCCTTTGTCGATGACGCCGGCGTGCAATTGACCGGGATCGAAGCCGGCGGGCGTGGTACCGGCGCCGGCGACCATGCCGCGCCGCTCAGCTTCGGACGCCCTGGCGTCCTCCACGGAAGCCTGAGCTACGTGATGCAGGACGCGGACGGGCAAACCTGCGATGTGCACTCGATCTCCGCCGGCCTGGACTACCCGGGTGTCGGCCCCGAACACAGCTACTGGAAAGACCTGGGCCGCGTGCAGTACACCTATTGCGACGACGATTCGGCTCTACGAGCCTTCGACTGCCTGGCGCGCCTCGAGGGCATTCTGCCAGCTCTGGAGAGTTCCCACGCGATTGCCAAGGCGATGGAGTTCGCCGCCGGGCGATCGCCGAACGAGATCGTTCTGGTCTGCCTTTCCGGGCGCGGGGACAAGGACGCGGCCGAAGTGGCGCGGCTGAAAGCAGCACGTGGTGAACCGTCGGAGCGGCCGCAATGACCAAGATCGATCAGCTATTCGGCACCTGCCGCGCCGAGGGACGACGTTTGATTATCCCTTTCATCACCGCGGGAGATCCCGACCTGGACTTTACCCTGCAGCTTGCCGACGCCCTGTCGCGACGTGGCTGCCCGATTGTCGAATTAGGCATTCCCTATAGCGACCCGATCGCCGACGGCCCGGTGATCCAGGCTTCGTACACGCGCGCACTCGCACGACGCATCACCGTTCCGGCTATTCTGCAGGCCCTGGCAACGCACGACTGCGCGACAAAACCGAACTTTGTCACGATGGTCAGCTTCGCGATCGTGCACCGGATCGGTCTCTCCGAATACGTGGCATCGGCCCAGCGGGCCGGTGTCCAAGGTGCGATTGTTCCGGACCTGCCGGCGGACGAAGCGGCAGCACTGGCGGCGATCTGCCGCGAACGGGACTTCAACCTGATCCAGCTCGTGACTCCCACCACGCCTCGGGATCGCGCGGTGCGAATCGCCGAAACTTCGTCCGGATTCCTCTATTATGTCTCGGTCGCCGGCATCACCGGCGAACGCAGTTCGCTGCCACCCGGTTTGCTGGAAAATGTCGCCTGGCTGCGCCAGCGCACTCCCCTTCCCATCTGTATCGGTTTTGGAATTTCCACTCCCGACCATGTCCGCGCCCTCGCTCCCGTCGCCGACGGACTGATCGTCGGCTCGGCGATCGTGCGCCGCATCGAGGGTTGCGATGCGGCGGCCGGCACCGATCCTCGCCGTTCCCGGATTAACGAAATCGGTGACTTTGTCGGCGAATTGATCGCGGCGCTGCCGTGAATTCCGATCCTGCGGCAGCCGCCTTGCAACCAGGTATTTCCTCGTCGCAAAAAGTCTTGACCCGGACCGAATACCGGTAGTAGAGTTGAAATTGAAGTCGCGTCGCGCAGCACGAGCCGCCGATCGATGGCCGGCAGACGCCGCCCGACGCCCTTCCAGTGCCGCCCGGCATTAACGCGGTCGCCGGGGAACGGCTTGCAGTCGAAGCGATGCCGCGTGGATCCGTTTCAGGAGGTTTGACCATGAACCTCGCCGGTCCGGAAAACGCTGTGCGGCGTTTTTTCGCGGGGTTGTCGGAGTATATCTTCGAGTCGGAGCTGGGGGTCGCCGACCCGCCGCTGATCGACTATCTCAGTGACCTCTTGTTCCGCTTTATCCGGACCGACTCGCTGCTGCGGATCCGGGCACTCAACGGCCGCCCGATCGGCGAAGTGACCGAGATGATCGGCGAAGCCAGCCATCGCGTCGGCGATGCCCGCCGCGAGGTCCACCGCCATATCGGCGATTTCACGTTGTTCTGGACCGGAGTCTATCCGGAAGCGCTCCGGGAAATGCAGGGACCGGCCCGCAAGGACCAGTTCGTGAATTACTGTAATCAGGGCAAGCGGGCGTATCATATCGCCAGCACCATTGACACCGAGAGCGACGCGGCCATTCCGAATCGCGTGCTGCAGCGGTTGAGCGATAACTTTGAAATGTGCGCCTACGGACTGCGCGAGATCCGCCGCGAATGGGAACGGCGGGATGACGGTCCCGATCAACACCGCATGCTGCTGATCTCGTGAAAACCGCCACGAATCGCTAGATTACCGTCTGGCCGTGCACCCGCTTGGGTCCCTCGGCCGCCGGAGGGCGCGCGATTCGATGACTACCGCAGATTCCGAGAACTCCCCCGCTGCCAGCGATTCCCCATCGACCGATCCGCCTCCGGCGCCCGCGGCCCCCGATCATTCACTGCTGGAAGTAATCAGCTACGGCCCCGATGACTACTTCGCTACGCTTCCCAGTTCGGTGGCCGATGTGGCCGAACTGCTGCCGCGGTTTCCTGTCACCTGGCTGAACGTCAACGGCCTGGGGGACCATGCTGTGATCGAACAGGTTGCTGATCTGTTTGGACTGCACCGCTTGACCGTCGACGACATCATCCACACCCATCAGCGCGCCAAAGTCGACGACTATGAAAACGGCCTGTTCGTCGTCGCCCGCATGGCCGACCTGGAACTGCGTTCAACGTCCGAGCAACTAAGCATGTTCATTGGCTCGACCTATGTGCTGACGTTTCAGGAAGAACCGGGGGACTGCTGGCGGGGCGTGCGCGAGCGAATCCGACAGCATGTCGGCCGCATTCGTTCGGCCGGACCCGATTACCTGGCCTACGTCCTGCTCGATTCCGTAATTGACGCCTACTTCCCGGTGCTGGAGCGGATCGGCGAACGGCTGGACGAAATTGAGGACGCGATTGTCGCCAATCCGAATCGCAAGGTCCTGGACGACATCCATCAGATGAAATCGGAATTGCTGATGCTCCGCCGAACCATCTGGCCCCACCGTGAGGCACTGGCTGAGCTGACGCGCGAGGGAAATTCGCTGATCCAGGATGCCACGCGCGTCTACCTGCGCGACTGCTACGATCACGTTATCCAGATCAACGAGCTGGTGGAGACCTACCGCGAACTGACCGCCGACCTGCGCGATCTGTACATGTCGTCGGTGAGCAACCGCATCAATGAGACGATGCGCGTATTGACCATCATCGCCACGATCTTCATTCCGATTACGTTCATCGCCAGTATCTACGGAATGAACTTCGAATACCTGCCCGAAACAAAATGGCGCCACGGCTACGCTTTTGCCTGGTCGTTGATGATCGCCACGACGGTCGGAATGTTGATCTACTTCTGGCGACGCGGCTGGTTGTACTCCGCCTCCCCGAAGGCCGACGACGATTGACGTAGGACGGGTCTCCCGGCGTAGGACGGGTCTCCCGACCCGTCCAGAACTGTGATTAGACTCAGCTCAAAAGAAGCCAAGCCAATTACACCGGGGTGACGTAGGATGGGTCTCCCGACCCGTCCAGAACTGTGATTAGACTCAGCTCAAAAGAAGCCAAGCCCATTACACCGGGGTGACGTAGGATGGGTCTCCCGACCCGTCCAGAACTGTGATTAGACTCAGCTCAAGAAAAGCCAATGCCAATTACACCGCGCAAATTGCACGGGGCCGAGAACCTGTCCTACGTCGACCCGCGATTGCTTCGATTGAGGTGAGGCTGTTACGCAGTTCTGGACGGGTCTGGAGACCCGTCCTACGGGCTTGGAGACCCGTCCTACGGGTCTGGAGACCCGTGCTACGGGCTTATTCGAGCAGGACCTGCGTGGCGTCGAACACGGGGCCTTCCACGCAAGTGCGTTTGTAATCCCAGCCCTCGGCATGGTCGGTGCGGACGCGCGCGACGCAGGTGAAGCACACGCCGATTCCACAGGCCATCGGTGTTTCCAGCGATAATTCACAGGCGATTCCCGCTTCATTCGCGATGCGTGCCACGGCGGCCATCATCGGTTCCGGACCGCAACAGGCGATGCGCGCTTCGTCCAATAACGTCTCGCCGCGAATCAGTTCGTTCAGCAGATCGGTGACAAAGCCGTGGTGGCCCGCCGAACCATCGTCGGTCGCGATCCGCAGGTCGATTCCCTGGTTGCGGAAGTCGTCGAGCCCTGCCAGCATCGAACTGCGCCGAGCCCCATAGCAAAGCGTCACCCGACGTGCACTGCTACGCTCGCGGCCAGGTGCTCCAAATTGCTTGCGTCCCAGAAACTCCGCCCCTAATGCCAGGAACGGCGTCTGGCCAATTCCCCCCGCCACCATGATCAGGTGCTCGACCGGTCTGGTACTGAACCCGTTCCCCAACGGCCCCCAGATCTCGACCTCGGTCCCCGCGCCACAACGCGACAAGGCCGACGTGAATCGGCCTTTCACCAGATAAACAACGTCGATGCCGGCTGACTCGCCCGAATCGTAATAGGTGTCGTAGAGCGCGAAAGGCCGCGCGAGCAGCGGATCCGAACGCTCCGCCAGACGCACCATCACAAACTGGCCGGGAACAATCCGCTTCGCCAATTCAGGGCACGGAATGCGGACGCGATAGGTCGACTCGGCGATGGCGACATTCTCAACAACCGGTGCCCGACACCAGATCGCCTGGTCCGCGTAACATGCGGCGTGCAACGGGTTCATTCGGGGAGTTCCTCGCGTTGCGGGCGCCGGGGTCGCGTAGGACGCTGCTGACCACCGGGACGCTGCTGACCGCCGGGACGTTGCTGACCGCCGGGACGTTGTTGACCGCCGGGACGTTGTTGACCGCCGGGACGTTGTTGACCGCCGGGACGCTGGCGCGCTGGTCGTTGCGGGCGCTCAGGTCGAGTGCCGGGCTGGTTGGAGGGAATTTGCGTCGAGGAATGGCGTACCGGACGGGGACTGGGCCGGCCGGGCCGACGTCCCGGCGCGGACGGGCCGGGTGCTGATTCGGAGCCTCGTCGCCCCGACCGTTTGGAATCCCGAGCCGCCTTTTCCAACAACGCCACCTCCTCGGGCATTAACTTGCGATAGGCACCGATCGGCAAATCCTCGATGCGGATCGGCCCGATCGCGATCCGGCGTAAGTTAAGAACTTTGTGCCCGACACTGGCCAGAATCCGACGGATTTCCCGATTCCGGCCCTCTTTCAACACAATGATCAGGTCGGAACTCTGTGGGTGGCGTTTCTTGAGCTTGATCGACTCGACCCGCGCGACCCCTTCGGCCAGTCGCACTCCACGGCGCAGACGATCGAAGTCGACCTGCGTCAAATGGCCCATGCAGCGCGCGAGGTAGGTCTTTTCGATCCCAAACCTCGGATGCGTCAGCCGGTTCGCCAACGCTCCATCGTTGGTAACCACGATCAGGCCTTCGGAGGAACGGTCGAGTCGCCCGACAGGGAATAACCGCAGGTCGGATCGAATCAGATCGATCACGCGCGTGCGGCCGCTGGGGTCCTCGTTGGTGCAGACGACGCCCGACGGTTTGTTGAGAAGGAAGTAGGCCCGTTTCGGTCGCGGCAATACCACGCCATCGACGCGCATTTCCTGAGCCAACGGATCGACCCTTGTCCCCAAGGTCGTTACCACTCGCCGATCGACTTCCACACGCCCCGCCAGGATCAACTCCTCGCACTCCCGGCGACTGGCGATCCCCGCCGCCGCCAGTACCTTCTGCAAACGCTCGCCCCGAGCCGGGGAATCGTCGGTGGGACCGGCAGGCGACGTCGACGTCCCACGGGCCGGCCTGCGCCGCGGGCGCGGATCCGGGCGTCGTCGATTTCGGTAGTCCTCTCGCATCGCTGTTCCCCTCAAGCACGGCAAACCCAAACTGTACCAGCCCCCGCCGCGGAAACCTAGGGCGGGAACGGGGAACGGGAACGGGGAACCGTGGCTGGGGCATCTTGCCCCAGCCGATGTAGGCCGTAGGGGGGAACGGGGCGGCGATTCGGGCGCATTAGCTTTCCATCGCCGCAGCCGAACGCTATGCTGAAATTGCATGAACGAGAATCCTTACCTGAGCCCGGATGACGCGAGCAACATCCCTGGCCGACGTATTCGCTGGGGACGGTGGATTCTGGGATCGTGCGCGGTGCCGGTGGGGTTGCTGTTCCTGGTCGCACTCTTATTTCCGTTCACCCGATCGGCTGGCCCGGCGATGCGCCGCTCGCATTGTAAAAATCAACTGAAGCAGATCGCGCTGGCATTATTCAATTACCAAGACGAATACGCCTCGTTCCCGCCCGCATTCACGGTCGACGCGGAGGGAAATCGATTGCATAGCTGGCGGTCGTTGATCCTGCCTTACTTGGATGAACCCCAGCGGCGGCTCTACGAGACGATTGACTTTTCCAAACCGTGGAATGACCCTGCGAATGCGGCCGCCTTTGCGTCGGAATGCTCCGTGTATCGCTGCGCGGCCAACAAGACGCGACCGGGATACACAACGTACGTGGCAATCGTCGCCGAAAATGGCTGCTTCCGGCCGTCCGGAACCCGCACGCTGTCCGAGTTGCTTGCTCCAACAAGTACGTTGTTGGTCGCGGAAGTCGCAATGGATCAAGCGGTGCACTGGATGGCGCCGTTCGACTCGGACGAGACGACGTTTGTGGGATTGGACGGCGCCTCTGACCTGGCGCACGCCAACGGTGTGAATGTGGTAATGGGCGACGGCAGTCTTCGTTTTATGTTGATCGAAACTACCGCGAATCAACGTCGGGCCATGATCTCGATTTCGCCGGACGACAACAGCGGCATTACCAGGTATTAGACGTCTCGCTCCGTGCCGCGCGTACCCTGCTGCGCCTTTGAGCGATGAAGATTGTCTCCAGCACGCCAAGTGGTATCAGCCAGCTGATCCAGGCCGAGAGAGGGTACGACCAGGAGCTGTCGAAACCTGCGAGCGTCACCAGGCCGCCCAGGATGCGCAGGGTCACGGCCGAGCATAGCAGCACGTATCCGCGCCACATCCATTGCCGGTGCGCAATGATCCGTCGCTGAACGGCGGCTTGCCAACCCTGCGCTACGGCCAGTCCTGTCGCGACGGCAAGCATGGCGAATGCTACTCCCGCCACAGCGCCCGTCTCCGCATAGGCGGCCAACCAGAGGCCGCTCGGGACCACGATCCCGAGGATGTTCATGGCCTGCAGTCGCCCGAGGATTCGATGCGCGCGAAGGAACCGGCTGCGGAAACGATCGCTGAGCAGGACGAGTCCCAAGGCAAGGGAAACCGGTCCGGCGAAGATATGGGAATAGAACGCCCAACGATAAGCACCGAAAAAGTATCGCTCGCGGCCACCGAGAAACGCCGACGCGAAATCGGGTGGCAAATAGTCGGCGTAGTTGGCAATGACCACGACGACCGTCTTCAGTATCAACAGGCAGGCGAACACCCGCAGCAGGATCCAGATCTGGTTACGCGGCATCGGGGTTACAGGTTACGGGTTACGGGTTACGGGTTACGGGGAACGGGGAACGGGGAACGGGGAATGGGGAACGGGGAACGGGGAACGGGGAACGGGGAACGGGGAAAGGGGAAAGGGGAAAGGGTTGCGGCGGAACGGGTTGCCCTTTATGAATACCATGAAATCGGACGAGGGACGTCAGCAGCAACGCGACGGCGATAGTTCCCCGCTCCCCGCTCCCCATTCCCGGTCCCCGGTTCCCCGTAACCCGTAACCCGTAACCCGTAACCCGTAACCCGTTCCCCAATTCACCGTCGGATCGAGCGATCTCCAGTGA
>Ga0233425_10000320_pt1 | contig 125700 bp, 114 predicted proteins | sample Watercolumn_Towu_2_FD_181712 | JGI IMG/M metagenome (GOLD analysis project Ga0233425, IMG submission 181712) | Freshwater microbial communities from Lake Towuti, South Sulawesi, Indonesia - Watercolumn_Towuti2014_140_MG | ecosystem: Environmental > Aquatic > Freshwater > Lake | place...
ATGGCGGCTCATGGCGTGTCATCGAATTGAAAAACCAGGAATGATCATGGCTAAGAATGTCGTAGTGATTGGCACCCAGTGGGGTGATGAAGGCAAGGGCAAGGTGGTGGATTGGCTGACCGACCACGCCCAGGGCGTGGTGCGTTTCCAGGGCGGCCACAACGCAGGCCACACGCTGGTGATCGGCGGCGAGAAGACCGTGCTGCACCTGATTCCCTCCGGCATTTTGCGCAGCCACGTGATGTGCTACATCGGCAACGGCGTGGTGCTGTCGCCCGCCGCATTGCTGAAGGAAATGGACAAGCTGGTCGAGGCGGGCATCAACGTCTACGACCGCCTGCGCATTTCCGAAGCCTGCCCGCTGATCCTGCCCTACCACGAGGCCGTGGACAAGGCGCGCGAGATCGCCAAGGGCGCGGCCAAGATCGGCACCACTGGCCGCGGCATCGGCCCGGCTTACGAAGATAAGGTCGCCCGCCGCGCCATCCGCCTGCAAGACCTGTTCCACCGCGAGCGTTTCGCCGCCAAGCTGGGCGAGGTGCTGGACTACCACAACTTTGTGCTGAAGAACTATTTCAACGCTGCCACCGTGGATTTCCAGCAGACGCTGGACGACGCGCTGGCGCTGGGCGAACGCCTGAAGCCGCTGGTGATGGACGTGCCGCGAGCGCTGTACGAAGCCAACAAGGCGGGCCAGAACCTGCTGTTCGAAGGCGCGCAGGGCACGCTGCTGGACATCGACCACGGCACCTATCCCTTCGTCACTTCCAGCAACTGCATCTCCGGCGCGGCCTCGGCGGGCGCTGGCGTCGGCCCGCAGCAACTGCACTACGTGCTGGGAATCACCAAGGCCTACACCACCCGCGTCGGCTCCGGCCCGTTCCCCACCGAGCTGTATGACGCCGAAGAAAAGCGCGATCCGGTCGGCGAAGGCCTGGCCCGTCGCGGCCACGAGTTCGGCTCCACCACCGGCCGCGCCCGCCGCTGCGGCTGGTTCGACGCCGCCGCGCTGAAGCGCTCCATCCAGATCAACGGCGTCTCCGGCCTGTGCATCACCAAGCTGGACGTGATGGACGGCCTGGAAACCGTGCGCATCGGCGTGGGCTACAACCTCAACGGCCAGTTCAGCGACATCCTGCCCGCCGGGGCCGACGCGCTGGAAGGCTGCGAACCGGTGTACGAAGACATGCCCGGCTGGAGCGAATCCACCGTCGGCGTGAAAGACTACGCCGCACTTCCCGCCGCCGCCCGCGCCTATCTGGACCGTATCGCCCAGATCTGCGAAGTACCGGTCGACATGGTCTCCACCGGCCCCGACCGCGACGAAACCATCGTCCTGCGTCACCCCTTCAAGTCGTAATCTTCACCGGCGCTGCCAACACGGCAGCGCCGACATTCACCTGCCCGGGTGGTGAAATTGGTAGACACAACGGACTTAAAATCCGTCGAATAGCGATATTCGTACCGGTTCGATTCCGGTCCCGGGCACCAAAAATACTATAAAAACCGCCAACTTAGGATTTTTATTATTTCCAGTCCTTTCTGGACATCTCCCTGCTTTTTCCACTTTTTCTCAATTCACTGTCCCAAAATTGTCCCAAATGTCCCAAAAGCATCGGGCGAGACACTTCTCTGGACGACGCCACAAAAACAGCGCCCCTTTGGGGGGCGCTCAAAAGCATTCAGCTCGGCGTGAGTGAAAAATAATACCCGAATAAACTTATGGAATCCGTATAATCCACCTCATGGAAAAGCGCAAACCCCATTACAGCCTGCAAGATGTGAAAGCCGTGGTGCGTGAGCGCGGCATGGATGCGCTGACCTACACCGCCAAGAACAATTCGCGGTTGTTGGGGCTGGATGAGTCCGCCGTTATTGCAGTATTGCTGGGTTTACAGCCTGGCATGTTGTTCAAAAGTATGACCACGCACAGCGATGCCGCCGTGTGGCAGGACGTGTACCACGCGCCCTTGCCATCCGGCAAACAGCCTACGTCAAGCTGACGCTGCAAGCGGGTGCGGTGGTGATCCAATTCAAGGAGAGATGAGATGGAACGATTCTGTTTGCAGTGCGACGATGGCACCTTGCTGGTGCACGACCGGCGCGATCTGACCTGTACATACCGCGACCGTGTGTTGACCGTGCCGCAGGTGTCGGGCTGGCATTGCCCGGTGTGCGGGGAGTGTGAGTTCGACGATGGCGAGGGCAAGCGGTACAGCGCGGCGGTGGATGCGTTCTCGGCGGCGGTGGATGCGGAAATCGCCGCCAGTTTGCGCGCCATGCGCAAAAAGCTGGGCTTGCGGCAGGCTGAAGCGGGCAGGCTGTTCGGGGGCGGGGTGAGCGCTTTTTCGGAGTACGAGCGCGGCAAGACCCAGCCGCACAAGTCCACCGTGTTACTGCTCAAGTTGCTTTCCAAACATCCCGAGCTGCTGGAAGAGTTGCGGGCGGCATAAACACTTCCGCTTCAAACAGCGAAGAAATCCAGATGGCCGTCTGGCCGTATTCCATGGGCCACGAAAACTTGAGCAAGGCTACCACTTAATGGACTGTCCGAATTCTCGGGGCCACCTCTGGGTGCGGCAAAATGCCGCATTCACAAATCATCCCGCCAGACCTATAGTTTTTCCCGACAGCAGGTGGCGGGTGATTTAGTAGTCTCCTCCTAACCTCTGCTTGAGAAACTGCCGCTTGCTGGCATCTCCTGTTGTCTGATTTATCGTGCGAGTCATTCGTTTATAACCGGGGCGGATGCCTCGCACTTTTTTTCGGCAAGAGGCCAGGACGACTCAGCCAGCTTGCTATCCACCGTCTGGAGGAATACATGAAGAAATTACTGCAAAGCAAACTTGACACTACGCAATTGATCTACGCTCTGGTTGGCGGTGTGGTCGGATATGGCGTTTCCACTCCACTCATCGACTTATTGCAGTCTGTACACGGAGGGGCAGCTCAAGTGAATCTGGTAATGGGCGTGGCACTCCATGCGGTGTTTGTCTCGCTCGGAATGATCGCGGCCGTAGGTCTGAGTAAAATTCGTCCCGAGTCGGCGGCCCAAACTTCCGGTTCGGAGGCCGGAGAATCAACCGTCTGATACAACTGCGGCAATATGTCGCATTCACAAACCGACGCGATACCGATAAGGTTCCGCCTGCCAAGTCACCGCCGACGCTTAAGGTCTCCTCCAAAACCCTTTTCTGGTGGCTGGCTTGGCTTCCGTGATTGCCATATCGAATTCCGATGAAAGTTAATCTCCAACGCCTCCCCCCCCTTACGCTCTCTTCCTTCCTGCAATACTTCAGCCTGCTCTGCATAGGATTGATGTGGGTCGTGCCGGGGCTGGACTTTCGCCACCTGAAACCTCTCGTTACGTTTTACCCGGAATGGGACGCGTTCGCACTGGGGCTGGCAGGAATGGTGTTTCTGCTATGGCCGAATGGCTGGAAAGCCAAGGAAATTCCGCGCAGTGTGCTGATGCCTGCCGGGTTGATCATATTGGTGTTCTTGCAACTCAAGCTCGGGTTGATTCCCTATCCGGGGCTCGCGCTGACTACGGCGCTCTACCTGCTGTGGGCGCTCCTCTTGATCTTACTGGGGCGGCGTCTGCGTGAATCCTTCGGTTTGCCGACACTGGCAACGGCACTGGCGACATTTCTGTTGCTTGGCGCCGAATTGCAGGCGGCAACCGGCATCTTGCAGCATTTTCACTGGAACACATCGCTGAACCGGCTCGTGTTATGGAGCACAGAGATAGATATCGGTCATGTGAACGGCAATCTAGGCCAGGCCAACTGCTTCAGTGACTATCTGGCGCTGGGGCTGGTTTCGCTGGGGCTGCTGCATAGTCGCCGCCCGTTCAAGACCGGGCTGATCGGTTTGCTGGCCGCACCCTTGTTGTATGGCATGATGCTGTCCGGTTCGCGCAGTGGCTGGCTCTATCTGGGCTTGTTCGCTTTCGCCTGCTACCTGTGGCAAAGACGCGATCAGGCACTGCGCCCGTTATTCATCTACGCCGCCGTACTCGTTCCCGCATTTGCACTGATACATGGGGTCGTTTATCTGGAAGGCGGTTTTGCGGCGACGCCCCTAGCCAGGTTGAGTCAAACCGATGTCTACTCGGCCCGCCTCTATCCATGGCGGGAGGCCACCTTGGTGTTTTCCCAATTCCCCTGGCTGGGCGCAGGTTTCGGCCAGTTTGGCTGGCAACATTTCCTGTACAGCGCCGAGTTGCACACTCCCACCCCTGACGTCATGGGCAGCCACGCCCACAATCTGGTGCTGCAACTGGCCGCCGAAACCGGTCTGGCCGGTCTGGCGCTGCTGTTGGCAGCGGTCGTGCTCTGGTATCGAGGTCAACGCAAAGAGCCGATCACACTCTACCGCGCCTGGGGCTACGGCCTGCTGCTGGTATTGGGCATCCACTCCCTGCTCGAATATCCGTTGTGGTACGCCTACTTCCTCGGCATCGCCGCCATCACACTGGGAATGCTGGATGGCAGCAGCTTCAAATTCGACATGGCACGCCTGGGCGCCCCGCTGATGGTGCTGGTGCTACTCGGCGGCGGCTGGGAATTGAGGCAACTCTACATCGCCAACGGCCATCTGGTGCGCCTGTCGCAGCCGCAGATCGAAGGCCATCCCGAAGAATACGAACAGCGCGTCGAAGCCGCCATGAAGGTGTTGGACGCCGACCTGCTGATGCGCCCCTATGCCGACCTGTTCATGGCCTCGTCCGCCCCCTTCGGCATCAACGACCCCGCCCTGCGCCTGCACTACAGCGAACCCGCCTTGCGCTTTGCCCCGGTCGACACCCTCGGCTATCGCGTCGCCGTGTTGCTCGCCGTGCAAGGTCGAAGCGAAGAAGCACAAGCCATGATGGAACGCGCTATTTGGGCACACCCCAAGCGCTACGATGTCGTGCGCAGTGCCTTACCCTGGCTGATTCTGCAAGACCCGGAGCACCTTGCCCCCTTGCGGGATTTTGCCGATGCCAAATTCGCCGAGCGGCAGCGCCTGGTCGGAACGCCTACACCCGCCGCACCGCCCATCAAGTAAGGCTCAATGACATTGCGCCTTACTCCGCTGGCCGCATAACGCTGACTTCCGTCGCTTTGAGCAAGGCAGTAATGTAGGGCGCACTTTATAGTGCGCCGGATGATTGAGGGGACAACATTCGGCGCACTATCAATTGACCTACTCTTCTGTCCCCACTTTCGCGGGAACGTCGAATGAATTTATAGAAGTTCCATTAAGAGTCATTAGGTTAGTCATGGTGCGACAATATGTCGCATACCCATGCGCAATCATTTTTTTTACACTTTACCCGCCTGCACATTGAAGGCAGTTCCTGCGCAAGGGGATTTTCAGGCAGGGGCGGCAACAGTCAAATCAAGATTCCAATAAGGAGAGTAAAGATGCAAATGCAACGTAAACAACAGGGTTTTACCCTGATCGAACTGGTCGCCGTGATCGTGGTGCTGGGCATTCTGGCTTCGGTCGCCATGCCCAAGTTCTTCGGCCTGCAAGGCGAAGCCCGTGCCGCTGCGGTGAATGCGGCTAAGGCAAATCTGGCTGGTGCGGCTAACATGGCGCACGCCAAAATGTTGACCCTCAACACGATGCCTTCTACTTTTGACGGTGTTGGCCCGATTCAGTGGATGGCTCACAATCCGACTGGCGAGTCCGCTGGTCTGATTGCCGGCCTCAATACTGTGTCCGGTTCAGCAGGTATGGGGGGATATGGTTCCCAGACTGGAGTCAGCTCTGCTGATTGGGAGTACATCCCAAGAAATGCCACTTTCGGTAAGGATGGCGCGATGATGGGATTCGCAACTCTCCCAGTTACTCTCGCTAATAACGAACATGCATGGGTACCACGTTCTGCTGCCGGTAATCAGGGCACTGGTGCCGTGACCTACAACGCTTCCGGCTGCTACGTGAAGTACACTGATGCGGTTCTATCCGGCACATTTGGCGGTACGGGTGTTGTAGTTGGTCCATTCGTGACCGCAGTGACCACCGGCTGTTCCGCAACCGGAATGTAATCCAGGCTAGTCCTGAACGGGCAGAGTGATCTCTGCCCGTTTTTGCGTTTTCAGAAGCTCGATGAAATTAACCCGTTTCGCGCCCTTGCCGCGCGGATTCACCCTGATCGAACTGGTCGCCGTGCTGGTGGTGATCGGCATCCTCACCACCGTGGCCGTGGTCGCGCTGGATGACGATGGCGCGCTGGATAGCCGCGCCTTGCTCGACCACACCCAGGCCGCCCTGCGCTACGCGCAAAAGACCGCCATGACCCAGCAACGCTACGTCTGCGTTGCGTTCCCGAGTTCCAACAGTTTGGCCTTGAGCTTCAATTTCAACTACAGCGCCGGGCCTGTGTATGCCTGCGACACCGCGCTGCCCGACCCGGCCAATTCCTCCGCCCAATACCGCATCAACAGCAGCAAGGCGGCTTACTCCGCCAGCGCCAATTTTGCGTTCGACCCCAGCGGCAAGCCGGTGGATGCCAGCGGCAATCCGACGTGCACTACTTCATGCCGGATTGCGGTCGCAGGCGAGGCCGCGCCATTATGCATCGCCCCTCAAACCGGACGCATCTATCTGGAGGGGAACTCATGTTGAAACTCCAGCGCGGCATGACCCTGATCGAACTGATCGCCGCTATCGTGCTGATGGCTGTCGCCATGCTGGCGCTGACCACGGTGTTCAAGGTCAGCAATACTGGCAGCAGCGATGCTAAACGCCGCACCGAAGCGCTGGCTTTGGCGCATGGGGCGATGACTGAAATCTTGGCAACGCCATTCGCCACTCTGCCCGCTTGCGGCGCCAATGAAAGTTGGTCGCTGCACGGCGGAACGGTTCCGGGCTATGCCGCCACGCTGGCCGTGAACTGCGCGGATTGGTCGGGCATTCCTGCGGACAGCGCCAAGCGCCTGAGGCTGACGGTGAACATTCTTGCGGCAGACGATCACGGCATCCTGGATAGCGTGGTGGTGGACGGCTACCGCACCAACTACAGCTCGGCCAGCGCCGTAACGAGGACGAATTGATGCGGTCGCGCGGTTTCACCCTGATCGAACTCATCGCCGTGATCGTGATGCTCGGCGTGCTGGCCACCGTCGCTCCGCTGTTTGTTGTCGCCCCCACACAGAATTACGTCGCCACACGAAACAACGCCGAACTCGGCTACGCCGGGAATCTGGTGCTGGCGCAACTGCGGGATGATTTACGGCAGGCGGCGGTCAACCTTTCTGCAATCTCCGTGACTGCGCCAACTGCGCAGTCGTTGCAGGTTGAGCAACCACCGGGCGGAACGGTGCTTTCCAGTTATAGCTGCGATTTGAATGCGCAAACCCTGTCGCGCAACGGTAGCGTCTTGGTCAGGGAAGTGACAGTCTGCAACTTTGTGCCAGACACGACGAGTCAGCGCGTGCGTTTCGACCTGACCTTGGCCAGCCAAAGCAGCGAGGAGCGTTCCGACGCCCAGCTTGAGTTACACGACACCATTTCCTATCGGAGAACATGGTGAGCGGGATGAACGCGATTGCCCACAATAACACAGCCATGCCTTCCCCCCTTTATCAAAGGGGGGCAAGGGGGGATTTAGCTGCCCAATGCAAAAGAAAATCCCCCTCAATCCCCCTTTTTCAAAGGGGGATGCTGTGCGGTGAGAGGCCGTGCCGTGGGAGGGTATCGGCGGCGGAGGTGGGGCGGATGGGTCGAGTTCAGGGGGGATTCGCTCTGGTGGCGGAAATCTTTGTCTTGGTGCTGGTCGCGGCCTTGGCGGCGGTCGGGTTAAGCTTGGCGGTGTCGCAACAGACCAGCGTTGAACAGGATGCCCGCGCCATCGAGGCGGAACTGGCCGCTCAGGCGGGGCTGGAGTGGGGGATTTACCAAGTGTTGAATCCGGCTTCCAACGCAGTTTCTGCGCCGCTGGCGGCTTCAGCGACGGGCGCAGTGCCCATGTCGGGCGTGTTGGCTGATTTCTCGGTATACGTCAACACCACGCGCGCTGCATCGGAGTCCGTGGCCGCCAAAGCAGGAACGAGCGGGCCGTGCGGCGCGGCAGCCAGTAGCCCGATGGCAGCCAGCGCGGTGTGCTGGACTTACACGCTGGATGTGGCTGCTTCGGCGGTAAGCACGGCGGCTGCCATCGCCGGAGCGCAGGCTGTGGGTGTCGCGCCGGGTCAGCTCGGATTTGCCGAGCGCCGCATTGGCGCAAAAGTTGAGCGCGTCGAAACGCCACTATGAAGGAAGTGAAATGAACCACGGGAGGCAGACATGCCGCTGAACATCTTGAAAAAATGGTTCTCGCGTGACGACGCCGGATGGGTCGCCGTCGGCATCGCGCAGGGCGGGGTGAGCCTGGCGCAGGTGGATCACCCTGGCGGCAATCCGCGCGTGGTGCAGTGCGTGCATGTGCCGATGACCAAGGTGACTGCCGCCGAGATCGGGCGGGTGCTGCGCGAGCATCAGGTGACCCGGCAGCGGGTCACCACGCTGCTGTCGGCCAGCGAATACCAGATGATGCCGATTCCCGCCCCCAACGTGCCCGCCGATGAGCTGAAGTCGGCCATCCGCTGGCAGGTGAAGGATAGCCTGCACTTCGATATCGAGGCCGTGACGCTGGATGCGATCCGCATCCCCACGCAACGTAACCGTGAGGGGGGGGAGCAGAGCTACTATGCGGTGGCCGCACCGAACGAAGCCATACTCCGCCGCACCACCCTGCTGGAAGATGCCGGTGCGCGCCTGCAGGCGATAGACATTCCTGAAATGGCGCAACGCAATCTGGCCAACCTTTATCCGCAGCAGGATGAGGCCTTGATGCTGCTGATGGCGGATAACCGGGGCAGCACCTTGACCTTCACCTTTGGCGGCGAGTTGTATCTCACCCGGCGCTTCGACATCAGCGCCTTCAATCTGGACGAGGGCAACCCGATGGAGCGCCTGCATTACTGGGAAAGCCTGGGGAGGCAGTTGCAGTTGTCGGTGGACTATTTCGAGCGGCAGAGCGACATCAAGGTGGGCAGGCTGGTCATGGCGACGCGCAGCGAGTTGCATGAGCAATCCTTGCTGGAGAGCGCATTGTCGATCCCGGTGCAGCGCTTGCGTTTGAGCGAGGTGATGGATGTCTCGGGAGCCCCCCGACTGGCCGACCCGGAATACGCTCAGGGCATGTTGCCGCTGATCGGTGCCGCCTTGCGCCAGGAAAGGCGGGCGCTATGAGCCAGCAGATCAACCTGTTCAACCCGGTGTTCGCCCGTCAGGGCAAGCTGTTCTCGACCGCGCGGCTGGTGCAGGGCTTGGCCGGGCTGCTGCTGATCAGCGGCTTGTTCTGCGCCTTTCTCTATAATGATCTGCGCCAGAAGCAGGCTCAATTTGAAGAGTTTGAGCTGAAGCAGCAACAGATGCTGATCCAGCAGCAAAAGCTGGGGATCGCCGCACCGAAGTCGAAAAAGGTGCTGGAAGCGGAGCTCGCCCAGTTGAACAAGGATGACGCGGCCGCAGCAGTGCAAGCCAAGGCGATGACCGAAAAGCTGGGCAACACCCAAGGTTATGCGGCGTATTTCAGCGCCTTCTCGCGGCAGACACCGGAAGAGTTGTGGCTGACCGGCTTCGAAATCGACGGTCAGGGCGAGTCGGCCTTTGTGCGCATGACGGGCGGCGCGCGCTACCCGGAACTGGTGGCGCATTACCTGAAACGTCTGGGGGATGAGCCGGTATTTCAGGGGGTGAAGCTGGAGTCGTTCACGCTGGGTGAAGGTATGGCGGGCGGTGCGGCCTATCTGAATTTCGAGCTGCGCACCGCAGGTAAGGAGGCGGCGAAATGATCGAACTGTGGAATCGCCTGAGCATGTCGCTGGATGCGTTGGCGTTGCGCTGGCGGGTGCTGGTCTTCGTGTCAGTCGCCGCGCTGGTGCTGGGTGGCATGTATCAGTTGGCCATTCGGCCACTGTTCCAGCAGCAACAGCAAGCCAACGCTCGTCTCACGGCACAGGCGGATGCCGCCAGCCACGGCCTGAGCGATGGCTCGCTGGCCGAATTGCTCATGCAAGTGGATAAGCTGAACGCACAATTGAAACAGCATCGGCAACTCGCCGAAGTCAGCGTGGAAAAGATGGTGCCTGCCAAAGACATGGCCTATGTGCTGGGGCATCTGCTGGCGCGGGATGCGCATCTGACCGTGGTCAAATTGGAGACCTTGCCGCCCGAACCGTTGCAGAAATCGGCTTCCGCTGCGGCATCCGCGCCAGTTGCCGCCGCGCCCGCCGACGAAGCAGCGCCTTCGACCCAAACGCTATACCGGCACGGAATGCGCATCACCCTGCGCGGCGGCTATTTCGACCTGCAAAACTATCTGACCAGCATCGAACGCTTGCCCAATCGGCTGATCTGGGGGGCGCTGAGTTACAAGGTGGACAGCTATCCGCTGGCCAGCCTGACGCTGACGGTCTATACATTGAGCGAGGACAAGACATGGCTCAAGGTTTGAAACGAGTGGCTGGCTGGCTGGCGTGGCTGGCCGGGTTTGCGGCGATGCCCGCGCTGGCCGCCGAATCGCAGCGCGATCCGACCCGTCCGCCGCCCGGCGTTGCGCTTTCGACTTCAACCGGGTCACCGGGCGCGGACGGTGGTTTGCAGGCGGTGCTGATTTCGCCGCAGCGCCGCGCCGCCATCATCAACGGCCAGACCATCGAGTTGGGCGACTCGTATGACGAAGAGCGATTGGTCGAGGTCAGCGAAGGCCGTGCTGTGCTGCAAGGACGTTATGGTCGGCGCGTGCTGCATCTGCACAGCATTGTGAAAACCAACACCCGGGAATCCACTCCCCTCATCAAGCGAAACTCAGCGGCTGGTCATGCCGCCCATAAGGAACACGCAAAATGAACCCTCCACGCCTTTATCGCCCTTCCGTCGCGCCCTGGGCGCTCGCCACCGGGCTTGCCCTGATGTTGTCCGCTTGCGCCACCACGGACAAGGCAGGCCCGACCCCGCGCGAGGCTATCGCCCAGGAAATGAATGCCGCCGCCAGCAGTCCGACGCCGAGCACCGCAGCCGTCACCGCCGCGCTGATGCCGCCGCTGGAAGCCGTCAGCCGCCCCGCCAAAGTGCGCGAACCGCGCTTCAGCCTGGAACTGAACGACACCCCCGCGCAACAGGCGTTCTACGCCATCGCCTCGGATAGCCGCTACAGCATGTTGGTGCACCCTGACGTGACCGGCAACATCTCCATCCGCCTGAAGGACGTGACGGTGCTCGAAGCCCTAGACGCGATCCGCGATATGTACGGCTACGACTACAAACTGGACGGGCGGCGCATCTCAATCATGCCCAAGGAGTTGCAGACGCGGATGTACAAGGTGAGCTATTTGACGGGGCAACGGGATGGAAAGTCACAGTTGCGTGTCGTTTCCAGTTCGGTTTCTGATGCTACCGGCGCAGGAGCTGGTGGCACAGCTACCGGTACGGCGGGCGGTACAGGTGGTGCGATGGGAGCAGGTTTGCGCGAAAGTAGCCGGGTAATTACCAACACTTCAACCGATCTCTGGGCTGAGTTAAGCGCCTCGCTGAATGTCATCGTCGGCAAGGAAAATGGTAGGAGCGTGATGCTAAGTCCCATGACCGGAATCATCGTGGTGAAGGGATCCTATGAAGAACAGAAAGCCGTTGCGACGTACCTCAAAGCGGCTCAGCTTTCGATTGAGCGCCAAGTGATTCTGGAAGCCAAGATCATGGAAGTGCAACTGAATGACAGTTTCCAATCCGGCGTAAATTGGGGCGTATTCAAGAACGGTCCGAATTCACATGCCACAGCGGGCTTGTTGTCGCCTAACACTGGAGTGACTCCATCAACCCCAGCGGGGTTGGGCACGGTACTTTCCACTGCTGGCTTGGCCGCTTTGCCCGGCTCGTCCATCGCTACTGGCGGCAACACAGGGTCATTAATCGGCCTTGCATTCCAGACATCGAGCTTCGCCGCACTGCTCAGCTTTCTGGAGACACAAGGCGATGTGCATGTGCTGTCCAGTCCACGCATCGCCACGTTGAACAATCAGAAAGCAATATTGAAGGTGGGAACGGACGAGTACTATGTAACTGGTGTTACTCCTAGTGCCACACAAACAGCTGGTAATGTAACGACGCAAACGATTCCAACCATCACCATGACCCCCTTCTTTTCGGGGATTTTGCTCGACGTAACACCGGATATTGACGAGTCAAATAACATTACGCTACATGTCCACCCCTCTATAGGTCAAATCACTACAGCAACAAAAATTGTGACGCTGGCTGGACAAACGTACAGTATGCCGATGGCCAGCAGCTCTATCTCCGAGACGGACAGCATCGTGCGCGCCAAGGATGGCCAGATCATCGCCATCGGCGGTTTGATGCGGCAGGCTTCGACCGATGACCGTTCCGGCCTGCCGGGGCTGCCGAAGAGTATTTTCGGCCAGACCAGCAAAGTGACGCAGAAGCGCGAGTTGGTGATTCTGATCAAGCCGACCATCGTGGATACGGATGAGGATTGGTCGGAGGACATCCGCAAGAGCCGCGACCGGATGGAGAAGCTGAAGCGCGCGCCGGAGACTGATCTCAAAGTAGAGTCTTCGAAACTGCCAGAATAACTGCGATATGTACCTCGCTCATTTCGGCCTGAAAGAACCGCCCTTCGGCCTGACGCCGGATACGGATTTCTTCTTTGCCGGCGCCAGTTACCGTGAGGCGTTGAACACTTTGCGGGTGGCGGCGCTGGGCGGCGAGGGCTTCATCAAGGTGGTGGGCGAGGTCGGCAACGGCAAGACTTTGCTGTGTCGGCAGTTCTTGGGCGAACTGGAACAACTTGCCGCCGGGGGCGTGGGTTTCGTCACCGCCTATCTGCCCAACCCGTATCTGGAACCGCGCAGCTTGTTGCTGGCGTTGGCGACCGATCTGGGCGTCGGGCTGGACGAGCAGGCGACGCAGCACACCTTGGTGCAGCGGCTGACCGAAGCCTTGCTGAAGTTTGCCGCCGAGGAGAAACGGGTGGTGGTGTGTCTGGACGAGGCGCAGGCGATGCCGCTGGAGACGCTGGAGGTGTTGCGCCTGCTCACCAATCTGGAGACCGGCAAGCGCAAGCTGCTGCAAGTGGTGCTGTTCGGTCAGCCGGAGCTGGATGCGCATCTGTCGCAACATTCGGTGCGCCAGTTGTTGCAGCGCATCACCTTCCAATGCCGTCTGGGCGGATTACGCCGCGAAGAGTTGGCGGATTATCTGGCGCACCGCCTGAGCGCAGCGGGCTACGAAGGCGCGCCCGTGTTTTCGGGCCGCGCCGAGGCGCGGCTGTATCGTGTGACGCAAGGTACGCCGCGATTGGTGAACATCGTTGCCCACAAAGCCATGCTGCTGGCCTATGGACAGGGCAGCCGCACCGTATCCGCCCGCCAGATCATGATCGCGGCCGACGATACCCCGCAAACGCTGCGCGGCTGGGGGCGGTGGTGGCCGAGCGACTGGATACGCCGTGCGTCAGTTTGAATTTCGAGGTTAGCCAATGAGTGTCATCAATCGGGTGTTGCAGGATCTGGACAAGCGCGGCGTGGCCATGAGTTACGGCAAGGAGACGCTCACGGGGGCGGAGCCACCAGCGCGTCGGGGGCGTTCGGCCTGGCTGCTCGCGGGTGCATCGCTGGTGATGGTCGGGGGGGGCGCGTGGTGGGTGGCGGCGCGACCCGCCGCGCATGAGCCAGTCAGGGTTGTGGTTGAAAAAGCGGCGCCGGTGTCTGCACCTGTCGTGGCAACGCCTTTGGTCGGCAAGGATGTGAACATCCCGGAGATCGTTCCGGCACGGGCGGCTTCTTCAGAGGCGGCGCCCCTGTCGGTCGCGCCAGTCAGGTCAGCGTTCGTTGCCAGCGAGGCGGATCAGGATGCCGTGAAGCAGACGCTGAACGCGTGGGTTGGAGCGTGGCGCGCCCGGGATGCCGCGAAGTTCTTCTCGTTCTATGCGGCAGGTTTTGTCCCCGAGCGTGGTTTGAGCCGGGCGAATTGGGAACGGCGGCGGCGCGATTTCTTCGCCCGGACTTCCACGCTTGAGGTGGCATTGAGCGATCAGCACCTGGAGTTCCCGGATGCGGATCATGCCAGGGTGAGCGTGCGGCAAGAGTTTCGTGCGGATGCTTTCCGTGATTCGACCCGCAAAACGCTGGTTTGGCTGCGTGAGGGCAAGGATTGGCACATTGTCAGCGAGCGCACCGATGCGGTGCTGGCGCAGGAACAGGTCGTCGCGCCACCCCCCGTGCCGCTGGCTGCGCCAGTGGCCGCACTTCAGCCAGGCAAGCAGATGAGCGCGCAGAATCAGGCTGACAATGAATATGCCCGTGCCTCGTTGATGTTGGAGCAGGGGCGCACAGAGGAGGCGAATGCGGCGTTGCAGGCCGCACTCAAGCTGGAGCCGCGCCATGTGGAGGCGCGCACTTTGCTGGCACGGCTGTGGTTGGAGCAGAAGCAGCAGGCCGAGGCTGAGCGTCTGCTCATCGAAGGTATCTCGCTCCAGCCCGAGCAAAGCGGATATTCCATGCTGTTGGCGCGGATGAAAGTGGCGCGTAACGATCTTTCCGGTGGGGTGGAGGTACTGAAGGCCGGATTGCCACAGGCGCAACATCGTGCCGATTACCGTGCGTTCTATGCCACGCTGCTGCAACGGGCAGGTAATCACGCTGAGGCGGTGACGAACTTCCAGGCGGCGTTGCATCATCAGCCGGGGAATGCGCCGTGGTGGTTGGGGTTGGGTATCTCGCTGCAAGCGGCGGGGCAGGCAAGTGAGGCAAAGTCGGCGTTCCAGCAGGCCTTGGCGCTGGGGACGTTGTCGCCCGAGTTGCAGCGCTACGCGCAGCAACAATCGGGTTCACGATAGGGGATGGCCATGAAACGGAACGGTAAGGCGCGGCTGGGCGACATGCTGGTGCAACTGGGGCATCTGCTCCAGGAAAATCTGGGGCAGGCGCTCGACCAGCAGCGACATACCGGCGAGCGGCTGGGCAAGGTGCTGGTCGAGAAGAAATTTGTGACCGAGATGCAGGTGGCGCAGGCGCTCGCCTCGCAGCTCAATCTGCCTTTTGTGGATCTGCGTCATTATCACCTGCATCCCGACCTGTGCCGCCGCTTGTCGGAATATCAGTCGCGCCGCCTGCGTGCGCTGGTGTTGGCCGACCGGGAAGGGGTGTTGCTGGTGGGTATGCTCGACCCTTCCGACCTGTTGCTCTATGACGAACTGAAGCGCGTGTTGCGTTGCGAAATCAGTCAGGCGGTGATCGCCGAAAGCCAGTTTTTCGAGACGCTGGACCGGGTCTATCGCCGCACCGACGAGATCAGCGGGCTGGCGCAGGAGTTGTCGGAAGATCTGGGCGACAGCACGCTGGTGGACCTGAATGCGCTGGATGGCACGGTCAGCCTGGAATCGGCGCCCGTGGTGAAACTGTTGCAAACCATTTTTGATGACGCCATGCGCATCCGCGCCTCCGACGTGCATATCGAGCCGATGGAGCGCGAGTTGCGCATCCGCTTCCGCATTGACGGCGTGCTGCATCTGCAAACCGAGGCCGACCCGAACATCGCGGCGGCGCTGGTGCTGCGCCTGAAGCTGATGTCCGGGCTGGATATTTCGGAAAAGCGTCTGCCGCAGGATGGCCGCTTCAACATGAAAGTGCGCGAGCAGGTGGTGGATGTGCGCGTGTCGTCCATGCCGACCCAGTTCGGCGAATCGGTGGTGCTGCGCCTGCTCAACCGCAGCGTCACGTTCCTTACGCTCGACCGGCTGGGTATGCCCGCCGCGATGCTGAAGGAGTTCCGCAAGATCATCCATCGCAGCGAGGGCATGGTGCTGGTCACCGGGCCGACCGGCAGCGGAAAGACCACGACCCTGTACGCGGCGCTGGCCGAGATCAACAGCATCGAGCAAAAGATCCTGACCGTGGAAGACCCGGTGGAGTATCGGTTGCACGGCGTCAATCAGGTGCAGGTGAACGAGAAGATAGACTTGACCTTCGCCCGGGTGCTGCGCTCGGTGCTGCGCCAGGATCCGGACGTGATTCTGGTGGGCGAGATGCGCGACCCCGAAACGGCGCAGATCGGCCTGCGCGCCGCCATTACCGGCCACTTGGTGTTCTCGACGCTGCACACCCGGGATGCGGCGGGTACGCTGGCACGGCTGGTGGACATGGGCGTGCCGCGCTACATGGTGGCTTCCTCGGTGCAGGTGCTGCTGGCGCAACGCTTGCTGCGACTGGTGTGCGAGTCGTGCAGCACGCAACATGTGCCGGGCGACATCGAGGCGGAATGGCTGGCCGAAGTCGGCGTCACGGCGGCGGAGTGGCATCAGTTGCGTCATGGCCGAGGCTGTTCGTATTGCAACCAGACGGGATATTCCGGTCGGCAGGCAGTGTACGAAATGCTGGTGATGAACCGCGAGCTGATAGACCTGGCCGCGCACCATGATTCCACCCGCTTCATCCAGGCGGCGCGCGATCACTTGCAAGGAAAGACGCTGCTGGACGATGCGCTGGCGCGGATGCGCGCCGGACTGACTACCGTGGCGGAGGTGATGCGCATCACCAATCAGGTGGATGACTGATGGCGCTGTACCAGTACAAGGGGAGAAATGCGCACGGTGGACGGGTGCGTGGCAAGTTGGAAGGGACGGACAGCAACGTCATCGCCAACCAGTTGCTCAGCGCCGGAGTCACGCCGGTGGAGATATGGCCTGCACGGTCGGCACTGCCGTGGAAAGAGTGGCTGCGCCTGGCCGACAAGGCGCTGCGGCACGTTTCCGCCGGGGAATTGATGCTGTTCAGTCGGCAGATGTACAGCCTGCTCAAGTCGGGCGTCCCCATCCTGCGGGCGCTGAACGGCTTGCAGGATTCCACCCGCAACCGTTCCTTGCGCACCGTGATCGCGGAAGTGCGCGACGATCTGGATGGCGGGCGCGACCTCAGCACCGCCTTGCGGGCGCATCCCAAGGTATTTTCGCCGTTCTATGTGAGCATGGTGCAGGCGGGCGAGGCGACCGGCACACTGGATGCTGCTTTCCTCAGCCTGTTCGGACACATCGAGTTCGAGAAACGCACCCGCGACAACATCAAGGCGGCGATGCGCTATCCCAGTTTTGTGGTGATGGCGATGGCGGCGGCGATCGTGGTGGTGAACCTGTACGTGATTCCCGCGTTCGCCGGGGTGTTCAAGAGCATGGGCGCGAAGCTGCCGCTGATGACGCAATACCTGATCGCCTTTTCCGATTTCATGGTGCACCACTGGCCAGCGATGCTCGGCGCGGTGATCGCTGCCATCGTCGCCATCCGGCTGTTCGTCGCCTCCCGGCGCGGGAAGTATCTGTGGGATCGCTACAAGATACGCATTCCCATCATTGGTCCCATTGTCCGCAAGTCCACCATTTCGCGTTTTGCGCGTAGCCTGGGGCTGTCGTTCCGCAGCGGGGTTCCGGTGGTGCAGGGCATGGATGTGGTGGCTATCGTGGTGGATAACGGCTACTTCCGGGAAAAGATCGGCGAAATGAAGCGCTGCGTCGAGCGCGGGGAAAGCATCCTGCAAGCGGCGACGACCGCCCGGGTGTTCGACCCGATCACGCTGCAAATGATCGCCGTCGGCGAAGAGACCGGCGATCTGGACGGCATGATGTTCGAGATCGCCGACATGTACGAGCGCGAAGTCGAGTATTCGGTGAAGAATCTCAGCCAGCAGATCGAGCCGGTGCTGATCGTCGTCCTGGCCGGTTTCGTGTTGGTGTTCGCCCTCGCCATCTTCCTGCCGATGTGGGATTACAGCCAGGCAGCGCTGCATCATTAGCGTTTTCATCTGCCAATAATGTAGGCATCAATGGTTATTGGTGAAGTGCACCTCTGATCAAACTGGTAGCATGAACGCCACCGGTTGGAAGACGAAATTCCGGGGGAAGGTTAACTCCCAAGCTGCCAGCAAGGAACCGTGATTACTCAATTGGCCTTACGAACACCGCCTGGTTGGGTGCCATGGCGATGGTAGAATCCGGCCATTGATCGTCGGTAGCCTCCATGTCCCAACCCAGTTTCGTCCATCTCCGTTTGCACAGCGAGTTTTCCGTCGCCGACGGCATCGTGCGCCTCGATGTGGTGGTGAAGAAGACCGACGCGGAGGGCAACAGCTACAAGGACCACGTCTGCCCGCCGGTGGAGGCGGCCAAGGCTGACGGCATGCCCGCGCTGGCGCTGACCGATCTGTCCAACGTGTTCGGTATGGTCAAGTTCTACCGGGCGGCGCGCGGCGCGGGCATCAAGCCGGTGATCGGTGTGGACGTCTATCTCAGCAACGACGCCGACCGCGACAAGCCGCACCGGCTGTTGTTGCTGTGCCAGTCCAATGCGGGGTATCTGAGGCTGTGCGAACTGCTCACGCAGGCGTTCCTGAAGAACCAGCATCGCGGCCGTCCGGAGTTGCGCCGCGAATGGCTGGCGGAAGGGGCGGAGGGGTTGATCGCCCTGTCCGGCGCGCAACTGGGCGAGGTCGGCGCGGCGCTGTCCATCGGCAACCGCGCGCTGGCGCGGCAGGCGGCGCAGCAATGGGCTGCACTGTTCCCTGATCGTTTCTATCTGGAAGTGCAGCGCATCGGTGCACCGCGCGAGGAAGCGCAGGTGCGTGCGACGGCGGAGCTGGCGGCGGAACTGGGGCTGCCGCTGGTGGCCACCCATCCCATTCAGTTCATGGATCGGGACGACTTCAAGGCGCATGAGGCGCGGGTGTGCATCGCCGAGGGCTACGTGCTCAACGACAAGCGCCGCGCCAAAGCCTTCACCGAGCAGCAGAGCTTCAAGACCCAGGCCGAGATGGCGGAGCTGTTCCGCGATCTGCCCGAGGCGCTGGAAAACAGCGTGGAGATCGCCCGCCGCTGCAACCTGACGCTGAAACTGGGCAAGCCGCAACTGCCCGACTTCCCCACCCCCAACGGCGAATCGCTCAACGATTTCCTGCGCGCCGAGGCGCTGCGCGGGCTGGAGCGGCGCATGGCGCAGCTCTATCCGGACGAAACGGTGCGCGCCGCCAAGTGGCCCGAGTATCTCGCCCGGCTGGAATTCGAGACCAACACCATCATCCAGATGGGCTTCCCCGGCTACTTCCTGATCGTGGCCGACTTCATCCGCTGGGGCAAAAGCAACGGCGTGCCGGTGGGGCCGGGGCGCGGCTCCGGCGCGGGTTCGCTGGTAGCTTACGTGCTGGGCATCACCGACCTCGACCCGCTGCGCTACGAGCTGCTGTTCGAGCGCTTCCTCAACCCCGAGCGGGTCTCGATGCCCGACTTCGACGTGGACTTCTGCCAGGATGGCCGCGAACGGGTGATCCGCTACGTGCGCGAAAAGTACGGCGAGCACTGCGTGTCGCAGATCGCCACCTTCGGCACCATGGCCTCCAAGGGCGTGCTGCGCGACGTGGGCCGGGTGCTGGATTTCCCCTACGGCCTGTGCGACAAGCTCTCCAAGCTGGTGCCGGTGGAAGGCGTCAAGCCGGTGTCGCTGAAGAAGGCGCGCGAGATGGAGCCGGAGTTCAACGCCATCATCGCCAGCGAAGAAGGCGTGGACGAGCTGATGGAACTGGCCGAGCGGCTGGAGGATCTGACCCGCACCGTGGGGATGCACGCCGGCGGCGTGCTGATCGCACCGGGCAAGCTCACCGACTTCTGCCCGCTCTACACCGCCGACGGCAGCAACCCGGTAAGCCAGCTCGACAAGGACGACGTGGAAGCCATCGGCCTGGTGAAGTTCGACTTCCTCGGCCTGCGGACGCTGACCATCATCGACTGGGCGGTGAAGTACGTGCGCCAAATCCTGGGTGCGCCGGATTTCGACATCGACACGATTCCGCTCGACGACGCGCCGACCTACGACCGCATCTTCAAGGCGTCCAACACCACGGCGGTATTCCAGTTTGAATCGCGCGGCATGAAGGACACGCTGAAGAACGCCAGGCCGGATTGTCTGGAAGACCTGATCGCCCTGAATGCGCTGTATCGCCCCGGCCCGATGGATTTCATCCCGGACTTCATCAACCGCAAACATGGCCGCGAAACGGTGGTCTATCCGCATCCCTGCCTGGAAAAAGTGCTGGCCAACACCTACGGCATCATGGTGTATCAAGAGCAGGTGATGCAGGCGGCGCAGGTGGCGGCGGGTTACACGCTGGGCGGCGCGGATATGCTGCGCCGGGCGATGGGCAAGAAGAAGGTCGAGGAGATGGTTGCCCAGCGCGCCATGTTCGTGGAGGGCGCGGCCAAGAACGACATCGTCGCCGACAAGGCCAACGAGATCTTCGACGTGATGGAGAAGTTCGCCGGCTACGGCTTCAACAAATCGCACGCCGCCGCCTATTCGCTGGTGGCCTACCAGACTGCCTATCTGAAGTGCCATTACCCGGCGGCGTTCATGGCCTCGACGCTGACCTCGGAAATGGACAACACCGACAAGGTCAGCTTCTTTTACAGCGACACGGTGCAGCAGGGCCTCACCATTTTGCCACCGGACGTGAACAGCTCCGGCTACCGCTTTGCGCCCACCGATGCCAAAACCATCGCCTACGGTATGGGTGCGATCAAGGGCACCGGGCAGGCCGCCATCGAGAACCTCGTCGAGGCGCGCAAGAACGGGCCCTTCCTGCATCTGCACGACTTCTGCCGCCGGGTGGACAAGCGCGTGGTCAACCGCCGCACCATCGAAGCGCTGATCCGGGGCGGCGCGTTCGACGCCATCAACGGCAATCGCCACCAGTTGATGGCTTCGCTCGATGCCGCGCTGGAAGCCGCCGATCAGCACGCCCGCCACGCCAACCAGAACAGCCTGTTCGGCGATGACGACGGCGCCGATCTGCCGGTGCATCTGGCCGACGTGGCGGAATGGCCGCTACGCGAAAAGCTGCAACAGGAAAAACTGGCGCTGGGTTACTACCTCAGCGGTCACCCCTATCAGGAATACGCGCCGGAACTGGCCAGCTTCATCAAGGTGAAACTGGCTGATGTGACGCCGCAGATGGCCGCTTCGGGCCGCAACACGAACAGCTACGGCGAGGGCGGCGGTCGGCGCAACAACGGCGTGGCGGTGACGCTGGCCGGCATCGTCGCCGGAGTGCGCATCCTGCAGACCCGGCGCGGCCGCATGGCGGCGGTGACGCTGGATGACGGCACGGCGCAACTCGAAGTCACCGTGTTCAACGAGGAATACGAGCGCAGTCGCCCGTGGATACGCGACGACGAGCTGCTGGTGGTGCGCGGTCGCGCCGCTCTCGACGACTATTCCGGCGGCATGCGGGTCAACGGCGAAGAGCTGTTCGATCTGGCCACGGCGCGCTCCAATTTCGCGCAGCGACTCGATCTGGCGGTGAGCGCCGCCAGCGGCGTCAGCGTGGCGCAACTCAAGGAATTGCTCGCCCCCTGGCAGGATGGCCGCTGTCCGGTGCTGCTGCACTACCGCAACGCCGTGGGCAGCGCCCCGCTCAAGCTGGGCGAAGGCTGGGCGGTGACACTGTCCGACGAGTTGCTGGCAGGGTTGCGCGCCTTGCTGGGCGAGGGCGGCGTCCGCATCAATTACGGTTAATTTTTCCTGAAGTCGTCCGATAATGAATTCTTGAGGATTCAGTTAGAGGTGTAAGTTTGGACAAGGAACTGGATTTGATGGCAGCCAAGGGCGAGTTCCTGCAGACCTTGCTGGCTGCGGCCGAACAAAGTCCGGCTTCCATCATCATCACCGACCTGGATGCACGGATTGAGTACGTCAATCAGCGCTTCTGTGAGGTCACCGGCTATACCCGCGAGGAAGTGATCGGCGGCAATCCGCGCTTGCTCCAGTCAGGCCGGACGTCAGAGGAAACGTATCAGGAACTGTGGCAGACCTTGCAGTCAGGCCGGATCTGGTGCGGGGAGTTGGTCAATCGCCGCAAGAGCGGCGAACTCTATTGGGAAGAAGTTCACATCGCCCCGGTGCGGAATGACGCAGGCGAGATCAGCCATTACGTGGCGGTCAAACAGGATGTCACCGAGCGTCGCCGGACGATGGAGTCGCTGCGTGAGAGCGAGGCGCGTTTCCATAATATCTTCGATAAACACAGTTCGGTGATGCTGCTGATCGCACCCAAGACCGGGCGCATCGAAGATGCCAACCAGGCCGCAGCGGATTTTTATGGCTACCCGGTGCCCGCCTTGCGCGGCATGTACATCCAGCAGATCAATACTATGTCGGAAGCCGAGATTGCCGAGGAGCGCCAGCATGCGTTGCGGGGTGGACGGAGCGACTTCGAGTTCCCGCACCGTCTGGCCAATGGTGAGATACGCATCGTAGAGGTGCATGCTTCGCCGGTCGAGGTGGCGGGCAAGACGCTGCTGTTCTCCATCGTCCACGACATCACCCAGCGCAAGCGCGCCGAAGAGGCGCTTCAGCACAACGAAGAGCGCTTGCGCTTTCTGCTTGAAACCAGCCCGATCGCGGTGCGGGTCGCCAAGGCCGCCGGGTGCGAGGTGGTGTTCGCCAACCAGCAATATGCCAAGCTGATCAACGTTCCGGTGGAGGCTGTGCCGGGTGTCGATCCGCGCGATTTCTATGCCTGCAAGGAAGAGTACGACACCATTCTGGGTGAGCTTGCGACGGGTGGGGAGGTCAATGGCCGTCTGATCGAACTCAGCATTCCCGGCGTGAGAACCCGCTGGGTTCTGTCCACCTATCTGCGCACAGAATATCAGGATGAACCGGCCATCCTCGGCTGGTTCTACGATGTCACGGAATTCAAACAGGCCGAAGAGGCGCTCCAGCGCGAGAGCGAGAAGAACGAGATGCTGTTGCGCCATGCCAGTGACGGCATCCACATCTTCGACCGGGATGGCAACCTGATTCAGGCCAGCGATTCGTTTTGCCGCATGCTGGGTTACAGCCGCGAGGAATTGATGGGGATGCACGTCTCCGACTGGGACGCGCAGTGGAGCGAGATCGAGGTGCGCGGAAAATTGGCGCAATTGCTGCGCCGGGGCGATATCTACGAGACACGGCACCGGCGCAAGGATGGCTCGCTGATTGATGTCGAAATCAGTTCGACACCGGTGACGGTCGGCGGTGTCACGGTGCTGTACAACTCTTCGCGTGACATCACTGAGCGCAAGCGTCTGCACGAGGATTTGAAACTTGCGGCGCTGGTCTACCAGAACAGTAGTGAGGCGATGACGGTGACCGATGCCGACAATCGCATCGTCGCCATCAATCCGGCTTTTCTGTGCATGACTGGCTACACCGAAGAAGAGGTGATCGGACAGAACCCCAAGATACTCAGCTCCGGTCGGCAGGATGCCACTTTCTACCAGCACATGTGGCAGACGCTGAATGAAACGGGCTACTGGCAAGGCGAGATTTGGAACCGTCGCAAGAATGGCGACGTCTATCCCGAATGGCTGACCATCAACACCATCTATCACGAGGGGGGCGCGGTGCACCGCCGTGTGGCGCTGTTCTCCGACATCACCAAGAAGAAGGCCACCGAAGAGATCATCTGGCGTCAGGCCAACTTTGATTCGCTGACCGGTTTGCCTAACCGCAGCATGTTCCGCGACCGGCTGGAACAGGAGATCAAGAAGGCACATCGCAGCGGGGCGGGGCTGGCCCTGATGTTCATTGACCTGGATCGTTTCAAGGAGGTCAATGATTCGCTGGGCCACGAAGCGGGTGACGCCTTGTTGGTGGAAGCCGCGCGGCGTATCAGCAGCGCAGTGCGGGAATCGGACACCGTGGCCCGACTGGGAGGCGACGAGTTCACGGTGATTCTGGGGCGGGTAACGGATGCCGATCACGTCGAGAATATCGCCCAGAACATCATCGCCCGGCTTTTGGTGCCTTTCGAGTTGGGGCAGGAGCGCGCTTACGTTTCAGCCAGCGTGGGCATCACGTTGTATCCCTCCGATGCGACTACCGCCGAGGCGCTGGTCAAGAATGCCGACCAGGCCATGTATGTGGCCAAGAACGGCGGCCGCAACCGTTTCAGTTATTTCACCCCCGCCTTGCAGGAAGCGGCGCAGAACCGATTGCGGCTGATCGGCGATCTGCGGGCGGCCCTGCCCGGCGAGCAGTTTCGCGTGGTGTTCCAGCCCATCGTGGAACTGGCCAGTGGTCGTGTCCACAAGGCCGAGGCGCTGATTCGCTGGCAGCACCCGCAGCGTGGTCTGGTCAGCCCGGGCCTGTTCATCCCGGTGGCCGAAGAGATTGGCATGATCTCCCCGATCGGGGACTGGATGTTCCGCGAAACGGCGCGCTGGATTAGCCAGTGGCGCAAGGTGGCGGGCGACGATTTCCAGATCTCGGTGAATATGTCGCCGGTGCAGTTCACCGCCAACATGGGTACGGCGGGCGAGTGGGGACTGCACCTGGCTTTGCTGGGCTTGTCCGGTCGCAACATCGCCATCGAGATCACCGAAGGGCTGTTGCTGCACACGGAGGCGGACATCCTGCAACAACTGCTCAGGTTCCGCGATGCCGGGATCCAGATCTCCATCGATGACTTCGGTACAGGCTATTCCTCGCTTTCCTACCTGAAGAAGTTCGACATCGACTATCTCAAGATCGACCAGTCGTTCACCCGCGATCTGGAGACCGACGAAAACGACCGCGCGCTGACGGCGGCCATCGTGGTGATGGCGCACCGGCTGGGGCTGAAAGTGATCGCCGAGGGAGTGGAAACGGAAGGCCAGCGCGCCTATCTGGCTTCCATCGGCTGCGATTACGGACAGGGTTATCTGTTCTCGCGCCCGCTGCCGCCAGAGGCTTTTGTGGAGTATCTGCGCGAGAAGGGGGCGTCGGGAATGGGGGCGGCTGAGCCGGACGGGTTCGGCGGGCTTTGATCTTCAGGGGCGGATCACTACGCTCCCGGTTGCGTCGGCCTGGCCCGTCACCATCTTGCCGGAAACAGTCTTGACCCTCGCCGACTCGCCTTCGGCGGCGTTGTTCATGGCCTGTCCCTCCGAGCTGACGGTCAATCCCTCCATCCTGACGACCAGCCGGACGGTCTGCCCCTGGGTCACCACCCAGGGCGCGCGCAGCATCTCCTGTTTCAATACCTGACCGGCCCCCAGGCTGAATTTCACCACCTTGCCCACGGCCTGGACAGGGTCGGTCAATACGCCCGCTTGGTTGATCTCGCCGGTCAGAACACTTACGTCTTCTGAACTTATCGTCTGTCCCATCCGCAAGGGATGAGAGGTGGCCAGCATGGTCTGCGAGATCGTGACCTGCACTGGCACGAACAGCGACCAGTCGTTCCGGCAGCGCACGCCGATATTGGTTTTCCCCATCATCTGGCTGCCGGCGGGCAGGAACACTTCCAAGGCATTGCACGTCGGTAGCACGATGCGCGGATCAATGTCACCCACGACAAAACTGACCTTGCCGGGGATGGCCTGCGTCTGCTCCTGAACAAAATCCATGACGCGCGCGCGGATGGCGGCGTGGCTCTGCATTTCGCTGGCCGGGGCCGGGGGAGAGGCGAGAAGTAGAAGGAAAAGCAAACGGTTTTTCATGGTGTCATTGTGTCTTTTGTGGGGGCGAGGCAAAGCGGGAAATGGGGGGGGATTTTCGCGCTTATCGTTCGATGACGTGGACTTTATTGTAGCTAGTATGCGCTCCATGGAAATGGCATTGAGTAAAGGAGGCCATGCGATGGGTAGCAGAATCGACCAGGTGATGCAGTTTCACCAGACGGCGCTGAGTTTGCGCGCTGCGCGTCAGGAATTGCTGGCTTCGAACATCGCCAACGCCGACACACCCAACTACAAGGCCAAGGATATTGATTTCGCCAGCGCCTTGCAAGGCGCGATGGCCGGGCGCAGCACAGGGCCGGTGTCGCTGGCGACGACTTCACCGCAGCATCTGCCGGGCAATGCGCCCGCCGGTGGGATGCTGGCGGGGGATGTGAAATACCGCACGGTGTTGCAGCCTTCGGCGGATGGCAATACGGTGGATATGGATGTGGAGCGCGCCCAGTTCGCCGATAACGCCTTGCGCTACGAGGCGAGCGTGAAGTTCGTTTCGGACAAGTTCAAGGATGTGATGGCTGCGTTACAGGGGTGATGGATCATGTCGTTATTTAACATCATTAACATCGCTGGCTCGGGCATGACTGCCCAGAGTCAGCGCCTCAATGTTACGGCGAGCAACCTGGCCAACGCCGATAGCACCACGGGGCCGGACGGCCAGCCATACCGCGCCAAGCAGGTGGTGTTCAGCACCGTGCCGATGGGCAACGCCGCCGGCACTGGAGTGAAGGTGGATTCGGTGGTGGAGGATGCCTCGCCGATGAAGGTGGTGTATGACCCCAAGCATCCGATGGCGGACACGAACGGTTACGTCACGCTGCCGAACGTGAACGTGGTGGAGGAGATGGTCAACATGATCTCCGCCTCGCGTTCGTACCAGAACAATGTGGACATGCTGAATACGTCGAAGTCTTTGTTGTTGAAGACATTGACGATAGGCAGCTAACTATTGAAAGGGAATGAATATGATTACGACACAAACTAGCGGCTCTACATCCTCATTCTATGACTCGATGAATGCTGTGCGGGCAAACAGCGCTGGTGCGGGAGGGCAGGGGAGCGCCTCTGAAATTCAGGATCGTTTCCTGAAGCTGCTGGTGACGCAGATGAAAAATCAGGATCCCCTCAATCCTATGGACAATGCCCAGGTGACTTCACAGATGGCGCAACTCAGTACGGTAACGGGTATAGACAAATTGAATGCTTCCGTACAGGCGCTGGGTAGCAGTATGGCTTCCACGCAGACTCTGTCTGCGATCGGAATGATAGGCCATGGTGTAATGGTTCGTGGTGATGTGATAGCCAAATCGGGAGGTGAGACGGGTGGCGGGGTATTGCTAGATCAGCCCGTCGACAATGTGGAAATTACCATCAAGGATGCATCCGGCCATACGGTGCGCACCCTGTCACTGGGGCGCCAGGGTGCGGGGGTGTTGCCGTTTGTTTGGGACGGCAAGGATGATGCGGGTCATACGGTGGCAAATGGCGCCTATCAGATCTCGGCCACCGCAAGGATGGGAACAAGCACCGTTACGCCGCAAACACTTTCCTATGGAACGGTTAATGCAGTGACACAAGGGGCGCAAGGCCCGAGGCTGGAAGTTGGACTGTTTGGCAGTTTCTCTCTGTCAGACATTGTGCAGTTTATTTAACTCAACGGTAAGGAGACTATCATGGGATTCCAACAAGGACTGAGTGGTTTGAGATCGTCATCCAGCATGCTGGATGTGGTCGGCAACAATATTGCGAATGCGAATACAGTTGGCTTCAAGGTGGGGCAGGCCCAGTTCGCCGATGTGTATGCCAACTCGCTGAATGGTGCGGCGGGGGTGCAAATCGGCTTGGGCACTCGATTGGCGGCAGTTGCTCAACAATTCCAGCAGGGAAATATCAGTGTCACCAGCAATCCTCTGGATATGGCGATCAATGGCCCGGGTTTTTACCGTCTGGATACAGGCGGCACCTTATCTTATTCCCGCAATGGCCAGTTCCAGCTGGATAAGAATGGTTTCATCGTCAATGCACAAGGGGCTAGACTGACCGGGTATCAGGTCAATCCGACGACGGGGGCGATCGTGGCGGCCACTCCCTCGCCGTTGCAAATCCCTACCGGGAATATGGCGGCACAGCAGACCAACAATGTGGCGATCGGTCTAAATCTTGACGCACGTTCGACTTTGCCGATTACCGCTGCATTTAACCCGACGGTTCCCACTTCCTTCAATAACTCGACATCGGTGACGAGCTACGACAGTTTGGGCAATAGCCATGTTTCGACGATGTATTTCCAGTTGCAACCTCCCGTTCCGCCGGCAACCGCCAGCAACACCTGGAATGTGTACCTGACGGTGGATGGTGCAATGGTGCCGCCCACGGTGCCGCCTGCTGCGGCGACGCCTATGGGAACGTTGGTTTTCAACACCAATGGCACTCTTGCTACTCCAGTCAACGGCCTGATGACGAGTGCGGCATTTACTTCGCCAGGTGCGAATCCAGGTCAGACGTTGACGTTCAATTTTTCTGGCAGCACGCAGTTTGGTACGGTCTTTGGCGTTAATGCCATGACTCAGGATGGCTATGCTGCGGGCCAATTGACCGGTTTCAGTACCGCCGCAGACGGCACCATCATGGGACGTTATTCCAATGGTCAGAGCCGGACGATGGGGCAAGTGGTGTTGGCCAATTTCACCAATCCGCAGGGGCTGCAACTTCTGGGGAACAATGCCTGGGCGCAGTCTCCGGCCTCGGGTGCCCCTCTGGTCGGGGCGCCGGGTTCCGGTTTGCTGGGTTCGATCCAGTCCGGTGCGGTAGAAGATTCCAACGTGGATCTGACCGCCGAACTGGTCAACATGATCACGGCGCAGCGTGTCTACCAGGCCAACGCCCAGACCATCAAGACCCAGGATCAGGTGCTGCAGACCGTGGTGAACCTGCGTTAATCCCTGAACGGAGACTGACATGGACAGAGTGATCTACACCGCGATGACCGGTGCATCGCACATCATGCACCAGCAGGCGGCGGTGTCGGAGAACCTGGCCAATAACAACACCCCGGGGTTCCGCGCGGCGATCAATACCTTCCGCGCGGTTCCCCTGGTGGGAGATGGTCTGCCGACCCGCACTTTCGTGGTGGATTCCACGGCAGGTTCGGATTTCTCTTCTGGCGTGCTGGAGCCGACCGGGCGCGAGCTGGACGTGGCGGTGAGCGGCAAGGGCTGGCTGGCGGTGCAGACGCCGGATGGCAAGGAAGCCTATACCCGTAACGGTAGCTTCCAGATTTCGCCCAACGGCATCCTGCAGACCCGCACCGGCCTGAACGTGATGGGCGAAGCAGGGCCGATCACTCTTCCGCCCAACACCGAGATCACCTTCGCCAAGGACGGCACCATTACTACCGTGCCCTCCGGGCCGATCCCGGTGGCCGCACAGGTGGTGGGGCGGTTAAAACTGGTCAACCCGCCGGAGAATCAGCTGGCACGCAGCGATGACGGGCTGTTTCGCACCAAGGATGGCCAGGCCGCGCCCGCTGATGCGACCGTCACGGTCGTTCCCGGCCAGTTGGAAAGCAGCAACGTGAACGCGGTCGAGGCGATGGTCAACATGATCATGCTGGGACGTTCGTTCGAGATGCAGATGAAGGTATTGCAGAATGCCGACGCCAATGCCAAGCAAGCCAGCCAGATCTTCAATATCAACGGCTGATCGAAGAAACTGAGGAAAGGAAAGAAAAATGATACGTTCCCTGTGGATTTCCAAGACCGGACTGGACGCCCAGCAGACCCAGATGGACGTCATTTCCAACAATCTGGCCAATGTCAGTACCAATGGCTTCAAGCGCTCGCGCGCGGTGTTTGAGGATCTGCTGTATCAGACCCTGCGCCAGCCGGGCGCACAGTCGTCGCAGCAGACCACGATCCCGTCCGGTCTGCAGCTCGGCACCGGCGTGCGTCCCGTGGCGGCCGAGCGCATCCATACCCAGGGCAACCTGCAGCAGACCGGCAATGCGCTGGACGTGGCCATCAATGGTGCGGGCTTCTTCCCGGTGCTGTTGCCGGACGGTACCACCGGCTACACCCGTGACGGATCGTTCCAGACGGATGCACAGGGCCAACTGGTGACAGCGAACGGTTTCGTCGTCCAGCCCCCGATCACCATTCCCGCTAATTCCACCTCGATCACCATCGGTCGCGATGGCGTGGTATCGGTGACCCAGGCCGGGGTGGCGGCGCCGGTGCAGATCGGCCAGTTACAATTGACCACCTTCATCAACCCGGCCGGTTTGCAGAGCCAGGGTGAGAACCTGTACGTGGAAACCGCCTCCAGCGGCACGCCCTCGACCAGTGTGCCGGGGCTGAATGGCACCGGGGTACTGAATCAGAGCTATGTGGAAACTTCCAACGTGAACGTTGTCGAAGAACTGGTGAACATGATCCAGACCCAGCGTGCCTACGAGATCAATTCCAAGTCTATCCAGACTTCGGATCAGATGTTGCAGCGGCTGACCCAACTGTAAGGAAAGTCATGCGTAATCTTCTTGTCTGGATGATCGCTGTTGTGCTGACAGGCTGTGCGGCTGTCGAGCCGAGCACCAAGATCAAGCAGCCGAAGACGGCGCGTCCGGCGCAGCGCGAGCAGGTCGTCTACAACGATGGCGCCATCTACCATGCCAGCAGCTCGCGGCCCTTGTTCGAGGACAGACGTGCACGCATGGTGGGCGACATCCTGACCATCAACATTGTCGAGAAGACCTCGGCCAATGATAAATCCAGCAATAGCGGCGAACACAGCAGCAGCACGAGTGCGACGACCCCCGCCATACCCAGCCTCGGGAGTCCGGCCAAGCTGATGTTCAAGAGCCTGACCTTTGGTCCGGGGTCGTCGGCCAACAAGCTGGCCAACAATAGTGCCAATGCCACCAGCAACGATTTCACTGGCACCCTTACGGTCACCGTAGTGGAGGTGCTGGCGAACGGCAACCTGGTGGTGAGCGGCGAGAAACAGATCGTGGTCAATCAGGCCAACGAGTACATCCGCTTCTCCGGTGTGGTCAGCCCCTACACCATCACGGGCGCGAACACGGTGCAATCGACCCAGGTGGCGGATGCGCAACTGGAATACAAGGGCAGCAATTACAGTCTGGATGCCGCTTCGGCATCGACCTTGCTGGGGCGGTTCTTCCAGTCGGTGCTGCCATTCTGACGGGAATTTGACATGAGATTCGGGAAGATACTGCTGGCTTTCGCGATGCTGCTGCCCTTTTCGGCGGCAGCCGACCGTATCAAGGATCTCGCCAGTATCCAGGGCGTGCGGGACAACCAGTTGATCGGCTACGGCTTGGTGGTGGGTCTGGATGGTAGCGGTGACCAGACCACCCAGACCCCATTCACGGTGCAGAGTGTGATCAGCATGCTCTCGAACATGGGAGTGACGCTACCGCCGACGACTTCGCTGCAATTGAAGAACGTGGCTGCGGTGACCGTGACGGCTACGCTGCCGCCGTTCTCGCGCCCCGGTCAGACCATCGACGTGACGGCTTCGTCCATTGGCAATGCCAAGAGCCTGCGCGGCGGCACCTTGCTGATGACGCCGTTGAAGGGCGCGGACGGACAGGTCTATGCCATGGCGCAGGGCAACTTGCTGGTGGGCGGGGCGGGGGCGGCGGCGAGCGGCTCTAAAACTCAGGTCAACCATCTGAGCGTCGGCATCGTCACCAATGGCGCGACGGTGGAGCGTGCCGTGCCAACATCGCTGGGGCAGGGCGATTTCATCATGCTCAACCTGAACCAGACCGATTTCACCACCGCTTCGCGCATCGCCGAGGCGCTCAACCAGAAGCTGGGCGCCGATACCGCCGCCCCGTTGGATGCCCGCACTGTGCAGGTCAAGGCGCCGGGCGGCAGCGCACGGGTGGCGTTCTTGTCCCAGGTCGAGAATGTCGAGGTGGATCCGGCTGCCGCTGCTGCCAAGGTGGTCATCAATGCGCGCACCGGTTCGGTGGTGATGAATCAGACCGTGACGCTGGATGAATGCGCGGTGTCCCACGGCAATCTGACGGTGGTGATCAAGACTGACAACGCGGTGAGCCAGCCGGGTATGTTGTCGGGAGGAGAAACGGAAAAGGTCGCCAATTCGAGCATTGATATCCAGTCGAGTGATGGCAAGATCACCGTACTGAAACGCGGTGTCTCGTTGGGTGATGTAGTCAAGGCGCTCAACGCCATCGGCGCCACGCCGCAGGATCTGCTGGTGATCTTGCAGGCGATGAAGTCGGCGGGCGCACTGCATGCGGATCTGGAGATCATCTGATGAATGCGATGCCGAACATCGGCGGCGGACTGGCAGTGGAGGCGCAAGGCCTGGAGGCGTTGAAACGCCAGGCCAGGCAATCTCCGGATGCGGCCTTGAAGCAGGCGGCGCAGCAGTTCGAGTCGGTGTTCATGAACATGATGCTGCGGGCGATGCGCGAGGCCACCCCGCAGGACGGCATGTTCGACAGTGATCAGACCCGCATGTTTACCGGTATGCTGGATCAGCAGTTAGCTCAGACCATGTCCGCTCGCGGAGTGGGGTTGGCCGACGTCATGGTGAAACAGCTGAGTCGCGGTATGGCCGCCATGCCGAAGGCGGTTGAAACGTCTGGAGCCTCGGTTGGTGCGCAGCAAATTGCGCCGCCGTCCATTCCGGCGGCTGCGCCCAAGGCGACGGCGATGCCGTCGGCCTATAGCGAGAGCGCCCAGCAGGCCTTTGTGCAGAAGTTGATGCCGCACGCCCTGCAGGCCAGCCAGACCAGCGGCATCCCGGCGCACCTGATGCTGGGGCAGGCGGCGTTGGAGAGTGGTTGGGGGCGGCGCGAGATCAAGATGGCCGATGGCAGCAACAGTCATAACCTGTTCGGCATCAAGGCCGGAGCGGGCTGGAATGGCAAAGTGGCCGAGGTGATGACTACCGAATACGTGAATGGTGCGCCAGTGAAACAGGTAGAAAAATTCCGTGCCTATGGTTCCTACGCCGAGGCGTTTCAGGATTACGCCCGCATGTTGGGCAGCAACCCGCGCTATGCCGGGGTGGTGCAGCAGACCGAGGCGGCGGGCTTTTCCATGGCGATGCAACGCGCCGGTTATGCCACCGACCCGCAGTATGCCGACAAGCTGGCGCGGGTGATCGGCAAGGTCAGCGCACTGGGTTGAGTCAAGTTTTTCCGAATCAGGACGATATAGGTGTAGTAGCAACGGTTTGGGACTGCAATCATGGGTACTTCGATCTTCGGAATTGGTGTTTCGGCGCTGAATGCGGCGCAATTCGGTATTTCTACGACCGAGCACAATATCGCCAATGCGAATACGCCAGGGTTTAGTCGCCAGCGCATCATCCAGTCGAGCAACATTCCCCAGTTCACTGGCGCGGGCTATGTCGGACAGGGTGTCAACGTCACCTCCATTCGGCGCATGTACAGTGAGTTTCTGGGCACGCAGTTGCTGCAAGAGCAGGCGCAGTTGAACCATCTGGACACCTACTACAACGAAATTCAGCCGATCAACAACTTGTTGGCGGATGTGAACGCCGGGCTGGCGCCGGCAGTGCAGGGGTTCTTCAGCGGGGTCAACACTGTGGCTACCACGCCGCAATCCCAGGCGGCGCGGCAATCCATGTTGAGCACGGCACAGACGTTGACGGCGCGCTTCCAGTCTCTGGGGCAGAGAGTCGCGGAAATGCAATCCGGCATCAACAGCCAGGTTGTCACCAGTGTGGGGACGATTAACGCCTATGCTACCCAGATCGCCGCAATCAATGACAATATCGTGATTGCCGAAGCCAGTGGCAACGGCATGGCCGCCAATGATTTGCTGGATCAGCGGGATCAGCTGGTCACTCAGTTGAATCAGGAAATACGCACCACCGTCGTCAAACAGCAGGACGGAAGCTACAACGTATTCATTGGCAATGGCCAGTCGCTGGTGGTGGGCGGGAGGGCGTATGCCCTGCAAGCCACGCCCAGCCAGTTGGATCCCAGTCGTATCGAGGTTTCGTACAACTCCAATGGACAAACGGTGCGTTTCCCGCAGAATGCCTTGCAGGGCGGGAAATTGGGCGGACTGATGACCTTCCGTTCACAGACCCTGGATGTGACGCAAAATTCCTTGGGGCGCATCGCCATCGGCATGGCCAGCTCCTTTAACGCCCAGCATCAGCTTGGATTGGACGCGAATGGCAATCTGGGAGGGAATTTCTTCAATGTTCCGGGGCCTGCGGTCATTGCAGCAACCACCAACACCGGCACCGGGAATGTCGCTGCGAGCATCAGTTCGGTTTCCGGTCTGACCACCAGCGATTATCAGTTGATCGCCAACGGTGGCGCGAGCTATACTCTGGTGCGATTGTCGGATAATGCGGTCACCAATTTTCCGGCGGGTCTGCCGCAAACCGTGGATGGCGTTACGTTCTCATTGAGCGGAGGCGTCCCCAATGCGGGCGATATCTTCACGATACGCCCGACGGCCAGTGCGGCCACCAATATCAGCGTGGCAATATCCGATCCCAATCAGATCGCGGCGGCTTCTCCGGTGCGTGCGGCGGCGGCCTTGGCGAATACGGGCTCGGGTGCGATTGGCTCGGCGACAGTCAATCCGACTCCGGTGACACCGAACCCTGCGCATCCGGCGACCGACCTGAATTTGCAGCAACCGGTGACGATCACCTTCAATAACCCGCCGACCACGTTCAATGTGACTGGGGTAGGCGTCCCCGCCCCGGGAACCAATATTCCTTTCACGGCAGGTGCACCGATCAGCTACAACGGCTGGACGGTGAAAATTACCGGCTCCCCGGCGGCGGGGGATGTGTTTTCCGTGGGGCCCAACACGAATTCCAGCGCCGATGGTACGAATGGGTTGGCGCTGGCCAATTTGCAGACCATGCGCCTGCTGGCGAATGGGACGGCGAGCTATGAAGGCGCCTATGCGCAATTGGTCGGTGACATCGGGAACAAAACGCGAGAGTTGAGGGTGACCAGTCAGGCCCAGACCGCACTGGTGAACACCACCACCCAGCAACAGCAGGCGGTGTCGGGAGTCAATCTCGACGAAGAGGCGGCCAATCTGATGCGTTATCAGCGGGCTTATCAGGCCGCAGGTCAGGCGATCAAGGTGGCGAACAGCATGTTCGACACGCTACTGTCGCTCAGATAATGAGGTGATGCCATGAGAATCAGCACCAACACGATTTTTGACGGCAACGTCAATCTGCTCAACCAGCAGCAGATGCGTCTGTTCCAGACCCAGCAGCAGATTGCGACGGGACGCAGGGTGGTTACACCAGCCGATGATCCGGTGGCGGCGGCGCGCGCCATCGAAGTCGGCCAGTCGGACGCCATGAACACCCAGTTCCAGAGCAATCAGACGAGCGTCACCAGCAGCCTGGAGGTGGTTGACGGCACGTTGTCCAACGTGACCAACCTGTTGACCAGCATCCGCACCCTGGCGACGACGGCGGGAAATATGGTGTTGAGCAATGCCGAACGGCAGGCGATTGCCAGCGATCTGCGTGGCCAGTTGCAGGAACTGATCGGCCAGGCCAATAGTACCGACGGGGCGGGGACTTATCTGTTCTCCGGTTTTCAGGGGACGACGAAGCCGTTCGTCGAGACCGCTACCGGGGTGCAATACATGGGCGATGACGGTCAGCGCATGGCGCAGGTCAGCCCCTCGCGGCAATTGGCGACGACCGATCCGGGTTCGGATATTTTTATGCGGGTCAAGAACGGCAACGGCACGTTTGTCGTCAGCCCGGCTGTAGCCAACACCGGCTCCGGAGTTTCCGGCACGGGGCAGGTGCTTAATCCGGCGCTGCTGACGGGAGCCGCCTATCAAGTGAATTTCTCGGTTGTGGCCGGGGTGACGACCTACACCGTCATGAACAACACAGCCGTCCCACCGGTGCAAGTCTTGCCGACTCCGCCAGCCACTGGCGCGCCCTATGTCAGCGGCCAGGCCATCACCTTTGACGGCTTGCAGTTCGACATCCGCGGAACACCGGCCAACGGCGACACCTTCACGGTGGCACCGAGCACCAACCAAAGCGTGTTCCAGACCGTAAGCAACCTGATCAACGCCTTGAGCGCGCCCGTGACGCCCGGCATACCCAGCACCTCTGCCAACATTAGCCAGAATGTAAGCAATGCAATTGCCGGGTTGGACGGCGCCTTGAATAATGTGCTCACCATTCGGGCCTCAGTCGGGGCAAGAATGAACGAGGTGGATGCGCTCAAGAGCATGAGCGATAGCTTGTCCACTCAGTACAAACAGCATCTGTCGCAATTGCAGGATCTCGATTACAACAAGGCGCTGAGCGATCTGGCCCAGCAGCAGCTCAGCTTGCAGGCGGCGCAGAAATCTTTCGTTCAGGTCAACAACCTGTCACTCTTCAACTACATGTAATTCCCGGGGAGGTTGCCCATGGAGCCGCCTCCCTGTCCACTCCAGCTCTGGAAGCCTCAAACTCACTATCAAGTTTTCCGTTAAATTGCCGATGGGGAAATTGTTCAGGCAGGACGGAGGAGCGCGATGAAGGTGGCGGGGTGGTTATGGCTGGCGGCGGTTTCGCTGCCGGTGCAGGCGCTGGAGTGGAGCAGCAATCAGGTCGAGGTGTTGCGGGGCAATGAGTTTCACGAGCCGTTCAATCCGCAGCGGGTGGGCAAGACTACCCTGACGTACTTGCATGCCGATGGTCACGCCTACGGACGCAACCTGTTGTTCGTGGACTATCTTCAATCCAACGCGGCAGACAGCAATGCGCGCGAAATCTATGGCGAGGGCTATACCAGCCTGAGCCTGTCCAAACTGAGTGGCGAGCAGGTTGGCGGTGGCGCGATTCGAGATCTCAACCTCACGTTCGGCGTCAATTATGGCGAGAAGAACTATCCCGCCTATCGCGTCACGCCCCGGGTTTTTCTGCCCGGTGTGACGGTGGATTTCAGCGCCCCCGGATTCAACTTCCTGACTCTCGACATGCTGGCCTATGTGGATCGCGGCCTGTTCGCCGGACGCGACAACGGTTGCCATGCCACGGGTTGGCAGGTTACGCCAGCCTGGGAGTTGCCGTTCAAGGCGGGGGAGGCGCGCTTGACGTTCGAGGGCTTCGTCGATGTGATCGGCCAGCATGGCGCGTGCGCCCGGCAAATACTGTCCCAACCGCGCCTGCGTTGGGATGTCGGGCATCACTGGGGCGCGCCGGATCACCTCTATCTCGGGTTGGAATATCAATACTGGCAAAACAAGTTCGGTCTGGCCGGAGAGTATGACCGGGTGGCGCAGACGTTCCTGATGTGGAAATTCTAGAGCGAGGCCGATGAGACAGCGATTGAAACAAGGGCTGCGCTCCAGGGTGACCATGTACATGCTGCTGGTCTTCGTGGCGGTGCTGACCGCTTCGCTGCTGGCATTCAGTTCCCTCACCCAGGGGATCAACGAGCGGCTGGGGGGCAGCCTGGCCCGCAATCAGGCCATCACCATCCGCTCGCAGATGATGGAATCGCTCTCGCGCGAACTCGTGCTGGCCCGGCAGATGGCCGACTCGCCCCTGCTGCGGCGCTGGGCGTCCAACGAGCAGGATGCGCCACTGCGCCGCCAGGCGCTGGAAGAGCTGGAAAGCTATCGCCAGCGCTTCGACAGCCACAGCTGGTTCTACGTGGTCAACGGCAGCCTGAATTACTACTACAACGACAAGGACAACAAGTACGCCGGGAATGAGATCGCCTATACCCTGGTCCCTGGCGCGCAGAAAGATAGCTGGTATTTCTCCACGCTGAAGGAAGTCGAACATTACGCCCTCAACGTCGATTATGACCCGGCGGTGGGCGTGTTCAACCTGTGGATCAACATCCCGATCCGAGATGTGGGCGGCAAGCCGTTGGGCGTGGCTGGCACCGGCCTGGACATGACGACATTCATCCATCGCTTCATTGACCACCCGGCGGCGGGGGTGGAGAACATTCTGGTGGATCGGGAGCTGTCGATCCAGGCGCACCGCAACCATGCCCTGATCGATCGTCAGAGCATACGCAAGCGGATCCAACATTCCACCCTGCTCGAACTGGTGGATGCCGCCGACGCCGAAGCGATCCGGCAGGCGGTCGGCCAGCTCGGGCGGCAGCACGAAACGGCAACCTCGCTGGTGGTGAGCATGGGTGGACAGCGGCGGATTTTAGGGCTGGCCTCCATGCCTGAACTGAAATTTTACGTGGTGACCGTGCTGGACATCGACGCCGCCGTGGGCAACCAGTCCTATGTGCCCCTGATGCTGGTGGTGGTCGGGTCGCTGCTGCTGATCCTGCTGGTGAGCTGGGGGATGATGGAATTCCTGGTGTTGCGCCGTCTGCGCCGACTGGTGGCGGCCACAGAGGCGCTGGAGCGAGGCGAATCACCTAGTCGCCTGATTTCCGGCATTCAGGATGAACTGGGCGACCTGATGACCTCCTTCAAGCACATGTCGGCGACCATCCGTGAGAACACCGGGGAACTGGAACGCAAGGTACAGGCGCGGACAGCCGAGTTGCAGGAGGCAAAACGGGCCGCCGAGCAGGCCAATCGTACCAAATCGGAGTTCCTGGCCAACATGTCGCACGAGATACGTACGCCGATGAACGCCATCCTCGGCCTGACCCAGTTGGTGCTGGAAACACCTCTGACCGCCGAGCAGCGCAGCCAGTTGGACAAGGTGCAGGCTTCCTCGCACATCCTGCTGGGCGTGCTCAACGACGTGCTGGATTTCTCCAAGATCGAGGCTGGCCGGTTGCAGATCGAGCAGGCCAATTTCAACCTGCGCGACGAGATCGGCCATATTCTCGATCTTTACAGCGCCCAGGCGCGAGAGAAAGGACTGACCATCCGGGTAGGGCTGGATAAGGAGGCGCCCGAATGGCTGGTGGGCGATTCGCTGCGCATTGGGCAGGTGTTGAGCAACCTGCTGAGCAACGCGATCAAATTCAGCCGGGATGGCGAGATCGTGATCGCGGTGTCGGTGCGGCGTGAAGAGGGCGCTGGCCGGGTGTTGCAACTGGCGGTCAAAGACTGCGGCATCGGCATTTCACCTGAAACACGGGCCCGGCTGTTCAGACCCTTCAATCAGGCCGACACATCGACCACCCGCCGTTTCGGTGGCACGGGGCTGGGGCTGGCCATCAGCCGCCATCTGGTGGAAATGATGGGCGGCGACATCTCGGTCGAAAGCACACCGGGCGAGGGCAGCACCTTCCGCTTCACGGTGCGGGTGGCGGTCGGCACGGCTCCGGTGCGTGATGATTCCAGGGTGGCGGAGACCCCAGCCACGGATTTGTCCGGGGCGCAGGTGTTGCTGGTGGAGGACAATCCGATCAACCAGCAGGTGGCTGTCGCCTTCCTGCGCAAGCTGGGCGTACAGGTCAGTATCGCCAACAATGGCCGCGAAGCCGTGGAGAAGGTCGAACGTGCTCCTTTTGACGCCGTGCTGATGGATCTGCAGATGCCGGAGATGGATGGCTTTGAAGCGACCCGCCGGATACGCGCCCTGCCGCAGGGCAAGCTGTTGCCCATCATCGCCATGACGGCGGCGGCGATGCAGCATGATCGGGCCGCCTGTCTGGAAGCTGGGATGAACGACCACCTGGGCAAACCCATTTCTGTCCCCGCACTGTCTGCGGCATTGATGCGCTGGATACGTCCACAGGGACAAAACGCCGGAGCAGTCACGGCTCACGAGCCGCTGAACGGCGGGGCTCTCGAAGAGCTGCCGGGCTTCGACTTCGGCAACATCATGACCATGCTGGATGGCGATAACTCCTTGTTGCGCAACATGCTGGAGGTCTTCGCCGAGGAGTTCGCCCACGAGGATGAGAAGGTTGCCGCCTTGTTGGAGCGCGGCAGTCTGGCCGAGGCCGAGAAACGCCTGCACACCCTCAAGGGCGTAGCGGGCAATCTGGGGGCGCGTTTGCTATATCAGCACAGCGAGGTGCTGGATGCACAAGTGAAGCTGGGCGCGTATCAACCGCAGACGCTGGCGGCGTGGCGGGATGAGTTCGGTCGCACCATGCGCACCATCGCAGACTGGGTGGCGCGGCAGTCGTTGACGGTGGCCGAGACGCCTGTTCCGGAAGCGAATGGATTGGGCGAGGTGAAGCGTGAGCTGGACGCCCTGCTGGCGCAGGACGAATTCGTGGCGGACGAATTGCTGGCCAGGCTGCGGATGTCCGTGACCGCCGGTCAGCGCGAGCGTTGCGAGCAAGTGATCCACGAGGTGCGCGCCATCAACTATGCCGGGGCGCGGGAGCTGTTAAAGGGACTGGAAGAATGAATGCCGAATTCCATGCTTCTCCGGCGCGGCCATTGATCCTGATCGTGGATGACCAGCCTGCCAATGTGCAGGCGCTGGCCAATCTGTTGCGGCAGGAGTATCGCGTCAAGGTGGCCAATTCCGGGGGCAAGGCGCTGGAGATTTGCGCGCAGCCCGAGCAGCCTGCTCTGGTGCTGCTCGATGTGGTGATGCCGGAAATGGATGGCTATGAAGTCTGCCAGCGGCTCAAATCCGACCCGGCGACCGCAGGCATCCCGGTGATTTTTGTCACGGCGGCGAGCGACCAGCAGTCGGAAAGCCGTGGCCTGGAACTGGGGGCGGCGGATTACATCACCAAACCGGTGATCCCCGCCATCGCCCGGCTGCGCATCCGCAACCAGCTCGATCTGCACCAGGCCGAACTGAAGCAGAAGAATCTGGCCCAGTTGCTGCACAGCGTGCTGGACGCCATCCCTTCCGCCGTATTTTGGAAGGATCGCGATTCGCGCTACCTCGGCTGCAACCTGAAGCATGCCCGGCATGTCGGGCTGTCCCATCCGGACGAGATCATCGGCAAGAGCGACGAAGATTTCTATCCGCTGACCGTTGCCGGAAAATTCCGCTCCGAAGACCAGTGGGTGATGGGCGGGGAAGGGCGCGCCATAGACTACGAGGCGCAAGCCGTTTCGATGTCGGGCAAGCCGCTGTGGACGCACACCTCCAAGGTGTTGTTCCGCGATGCACAGGGCGAGATGCTGGGTGTACTGGGGGCGCATGAGGACATCACCCGCCGCAAACAGGCCGAAGCGCGGCAGATTCTCGCCGCCCGCGTGTTCGATACGGCGCGCGAAGCCATCCTGGTGACGGATACGCAAGGCAATCTGCTGGAAGTGAACGATGCTTTCTGCCGCATGAGCGGCTATGCGCGCGAGGAGGTGCTGGGGCGCAACCCGCGCCTGTTGCAATCCGGCGTACATTCCAGAGAGTTCTATCAGGCGATGTGGCAATCGTTGCTGGAGCAGGGGCGCTGGAGCGGCGAACTGTGGAATCGGCGCAAGACAGGCGAGCTGTATCCCGAGTTGTTGACCATTTCCACCATCAAGGATGACGACGGTCAGGTGTCTTACTATGTCGCCGTGGCGACCGACATCACGGTGCTGAAGCAGCATGAGAAGCAGCTCGAATATGCCGCCCATTACGACATCCTGACTGGCATCCCGAACCGGGCGCTGCTGGCCGATCGCATGAGGCAGGCGCTGTCGCAGGCCAAGCGGCTGAACAAGCTGCTCGGCATCTGCTACCTCGACCTCGACGGATTCAAACCGATCAACGACAGTCTGGGGCATGAAGCCGGGGATTACGTGCTGGTCGAGATCGCGCGCCGCATCGGGGCGACAATACGCGGCGGCGACACCGTCGCCCGTCTGGGCGGGGACGAGTTCGTCATCCTGCTGGTCGGCCTGGAGACCATGGCGGAATGCACCGCCACTCTGGAGCGCCTGCTGGAGGTAATCTCGCAGCCGATCATTTACCGGAACAATCAGGTGGCGGTCTCCGCCAGCGTGGGGGTGGCGCTGTATCCGATGGAAGACGAGGATCAGGACATTCTGCTGCGGCATGCCGACCAGGCCATGTATACCGCCAAGCAGACCGGCAAGAGTCGCTACCACATCTATGATGCCAGCCAGGATCAGCGCGCCCAGGTGCGCAACGAGCAGTACCGGCGGATCGAGAGCGCCCTGGCGGCCAATGAGTTCGAGCTGTACTACCAGCCCAAAGTGCATATGAACGGTCGCCGGATGTTTGGCGCCGAGGCGCTGATCCGCTGGCGGCATCCGGAACGCGGCGTGCTGTCACCCGCCGAGTTCCTGCCCGTGATCGAGAATTCCCCGCTGGAAATCGTCATGGGCGAGTGGGTGATAGCGAGCGCCCTGCGCCAGATGGATGCCTGGCGCGGGCAGGGGCGGGCGCTGGAGATCAGCGTGAATATCTCCGCCCATCATCTGTTGTCGCGCGATTTCGTTCCGCATTTGCAGACGCGGCTCAACAGCCACCCCGGCCTCCCGGCGGGCAGTTTGCAGATCGAGATATTGGAGACGGCGGCGCTGGAAGACATCCCCCGGGTGACTCAGGTGATCGAGGCCTGCCGCAGCCTGGGCGTCGGCTTCGCGCTGGACGATTTCGGCACCGGCTACTCCTCGCTGATGTATCTCAGCAACCTGCCGGTGGATACGCTCAAGATCGACCAGACCTTCGTGTTCGACATGCTGGAATTCAAGGGCGACCATGCCATCGTCCAGGGGGTGATCGCCCTGGCGAACGCCTTCGGGCGGCGGGTGGTGGCCGAAGGCGTCGAAACCGAAGCCCAGTATTCCGCCTTACGCGAGATGGGTTGCGAATCGGCGCAGGGCTATTGGATTGCTCGACCCATGCCTGCCAGCGAACTGTCAGTCTGGCATCGCGATAATGAAGAATTGTGGGGTGGACAATGAAACTTGGACTCCCCAGGGACCGGTTTTCCCGGCGCGTTTTCCTGCTGTGCGCGCTGCTGTTCGCGCTGTGGGAATTGACGGTATGGCGCTGGGGCGAGCAGCAGTTCCAGGATCAATATGCCGGGGTCGTGGCTGAGACATCGCGGGAGGCGCAGAACCAGGCGGATGTCTTGGCGGACAGCATCCGCCGCAACTTCCATTTCGTGGGCGGCATTCCGGATACGTTTTCCCAGGGGATACGGATCAGACGGGCGGTGGACGGATTCGGTTCCGAAACTGAGCTGCAGCGGCTGAGCCGCGAGGAAGCCGTCGCCCGTTGGAGCAAGCGCCCCGAGTTGGCCGATCTCAATGATCATCTGGCACAGATCCAGTCGAACATGGGCATCGACCTGATCTACGTGGTGAATGCCGCCGGAGACTGCATCGCGGCCAGCAACAGCGACAAGCCGGATACGCCGGTCGGGTTCAACCTGGCGGATCGCCAGTGGTTCCAGGATAACCGGCGCGGCAAGAAAGCCGTGCAATATGCGGTGGGGCGTTCCACCCGGATACCTGGACTGTATTTTGCCAGCCCGGTCATGCGCGACGGGGTGTTCCGTGGCGCGGTGGTGGCCAAGATCAACGTGTCAGCGCTGAACTTCCTCACCGACCAGATCGACGCCTTTGTGACCGACAGGAACGGAACTGTCCTGTTGGCGCATGACCGCGAATTCCTGTACCACGCCCTGGCGGGTGCACCGGTCTTTAAGATGACCTCCGAGGCTCGGCAGCAGCTTTATCTGCGCAGCGAGATTCCTCCGTTGCCAATCACCCGGAGGACGGATGATGGTGTCGGGGAGTTGTTTCAGGTGGCTGGCGAGGACTTTCCGCTGGTGCTGATGTCCAGCGGGCTGCCGGAATTCGGGCTGACCGTTCATGTCGAGGGCGATCTGAAGGAGCTGCCCGGCCTGGTGCGGGAATGGCGGAGTGTTTTCCTGGAGTGGACGCTGCTTGGGGTGCTTGTCGTCTTTTTCGGCGGCGGCCTGCTCCTGTACCTGAACGCCCAGCGTCATAACCAGCGCGTGGTGCGCCGCAGCGAGGAACAGTTGCGGCTGCTGCTGGAGTCGGTGAATCGCGGCATCTGGGGGCAGGATGTCGAGGGGCGCTGCACTTTCGTCAACGAGACGGCGCTTCGTTTGCTGGGCTACAGCCGGGAGGAGATGCTGGGTCACAAGCTCCATGCCCTGATGCATCACTCCCGCCCGGACGGGGCGTCATATCCCCAGCATGATTGTCCGATGTATGCCACGTCGCTGGATGGCGCGGTGCGCTCTGTTCGGGACGAGGTGTTGTGGCGCAAGGATGGTTCGCTGGTCGAGGTCGAATATTCGGCTTACCCAATCCGGCGCGAAGGCAGGCTGGAGGGGGTGGTGGTCGTGTTCGACGACGTGACCGAGCGCCGCACGCTGGAGCGGCAGAACCATGAGCGCGAGATTACCCACGGTATGGCGATCGAGACGTCGGTTGACGGATACTGGATGGTGGACATGCAGGGCCGCTTCCTGGAAGTAAATGACGCTTACTTGCGGCGTTCTGGCTATACCCGCGAGGAAATGCTGAAGATGCGGATTCCGGACGTCGAAGAGGTCGAGTCGCCGCAGGAAGTCGCAGCGCGGATCGAGCGTATCGTGAACCTCGGCAGCGACCGCTTCGAGTCGTGCCACCGGGCCAGGGACGGCAGCTTCTGGCCGGTTTCCGTCGCGGTCAGCCATGCGCCGATCAGCGGCGGGCGGATGTTCTGCTTCATCCAGGACCTGACCGAGCGCAACCGCCAGCAGGCGCAACTGGAACAGGCGAAGCAGCAAGCCGAGGTTGCCAGCCAGGCCAAGAGCGACTTTCTCGCCAACATGTCGCACGAGATACGCACGCCGATGAACGCGGTGATCGGGCTGTCCGAGCTGGCTTTGACTACCGACGATCCGGCGACGCAGCGCGAGTTCATCGGCCAGGTGGCGGATTCCTCCAAATCGCTGATGCGCATCCTGAACGACATCCTGGATTTTTCCAAGATCGAATCCGGCCACATGAGTATCGAGAATGAGCCGTTCGAGACGCGCGAAATGGTCGCAGCACTCCAGCGCCTCTACTCGCTGCGGGCGCAGGAGCAAGGCATCGGCTTCGATGTGGTGATCGAGCCGTCTGTGCCGCAGACGGTGCTCGGCGACGCGGTGCGGCTGCGCCAGGTGCTGTCCAACCTGTTGGGCAACGCCATCAAATTCACCCAGCAGGGCTCCGTTCGGCTGGAGGTGCGCATGCTCGGAATGGACGGAGAGCGCGCCAGCCTGAGCTTCGAGGTGAGGGACAGCGGCATCGGCATGAGCGAGGAGCAACTGGCCGGGTTGTTCCAGCCTTTCACCCAGGCCGATACCTCGATCAGCCGCCGTTTCGGCGGCACCGGTCTCGGGCTGGCGATCTCGAAACGACTGGTCGAACTGATGGGCGGTCAGATGACCGTGGAGAGCAGGCTGGGTGAGGGCAGCACGTTCAGCGTGCGCATCGGCCTGGGCGTGGACGAGGCCGCGCGTCAGGCGCATGCGGTTGCCGAAGCGCCGCCGCTGGTGCAGACTTTCCTGCAGGGCAGGAAGGTGCTGCTGGTGGAGGACAACAAGGTCAACCAGATGCTGGCCACGCATCTGCTCAAGCGCATGGGCATCGAGGCCGTGATCGCCAACCACGGCCAGGAGGCCATCGACAAGCTGCATGCCGGTTCATTCGACGTGGTGCTGATGGACATCCAGATGCCGGTGATGAACGGGCTGGAAGCCACCCGGCTGATCCGCCAGGAAGCGCGTTATGCCGATCTGCCCATCGTGGCGATGAGCGCGGGCGTCACGCTGGACGAGCAGGAGCGCTGCAACGAGGTGGGGATGTCCGGTTTCGTCGGCAAACCGATCAATGTCGATGAGCTGACGGCGAAGCTGGTCAAGTTGCTGGCCGCCTGACAGGCGCTATCGCTGGCAGCCGGGGCAATAGCAGCTGGCGCGCTGGCCTTGCCGTATCTGGAGGATCGTTGCGCCGCAGCGGCGGCACGGTTCTCCCGCCCGACCATAGACCCAATAGCTTTGCTGGAAATAGCCCGGCTCGCCGTGGGCGTTGACGAAGTCGCGCAGGGTGCTGCCGCCTTGGGCGATGGCTTCCGACAGCGTCTCGCGGATGGCTGTCGCCAGCGCCGCGCAACGCGGGCGGGTGAGCTTCCCGGCGGGCAGGTCGGGGCGGATGCCGCTGCGGAACAGCGCTTCGTTGGCGTAGATGTTGCCGACGCCGACCACCACGTGGTTGTCCATGATGAGCAGCTTGGTGGTGCTCTTCCTGTCGCGGCTGGCGCGGTAGAGCGTTTCGCCGTCGAACCTGTCTTCCAGCGGCTCCGGGCCAAGCGCGGCCAGCAGGGGATGCGCCGCCGGGTCGTCCTCGTGCCACAGCACCGCGCCGAAGCGGCGCGGGTCGCGCAGCCGCATCATCTGGCCGTCGTTCAGCAGCAGGTCGAAGTGGTCATGTTTCTCCGGCGGGGTGGCGGCGGGCAGCACGCGCAGGCTGCCGGACATGCCGAGGTGGACGATCAGCCAGCCGTTGCCGCAATCGATCAGCAGGTATTTGGCGCGGCGCAGCAACCGCTGGATGGTCTGGCCGCCGAGTTTTGTGGGCAATTCCACCGGGATGGGCCAGCGCAGCCGGGGCTGGCGGATGACAACGCCTTGGATGGTACGGCCGGTCAGGTGCGGGGCGAGGCCGCGCCGCGTGGTTTCAACCTCGGGCAGTTCAGGCACGGCGACGCCGCCACCACAGCCAGCCGCCCACGCCCGCCAGCAGCAGCGGCAGGATCACCAGCACGCTGACGGCCAGCAGGTTGAGCGTGGTCTTGCCCAGTTCCAGCCGGTCGTCCCGCACCGCGCGCGGCGGCTGGGTGATCAGCCGTTCCTCGTTGGCCAGCCAGTTGACGAGCGCCACGCCGAGATCGAGGTTGCCGCCGTTGCCGGAGTAGGTGTTGGCCAGGAAGCTGCCGCTGCCGACCACCACGACGCGCTGTTCGCGGTCGGCCACGCTGCGGGTCAGGGCCAGCGCCACCACTGCCGGGCCGGGCGTGTCGCGCGCCTTGTCGAAGCGGGCGGCGGCCTGCGGTGGTCGGGCGCTGACCCAGCCGCGCGGCGCGGCTTCCACCAGCACGTGGTGCTGCCAGTCCTGATTGGACTCATCCCACAGCAGCGGACGGGCGAACGGGAACACGGTGATGAGGTTGAAGTCGCGGGTGGCGGCGTGCGGCGGGTAGGCCGAGGCCAGCGCCCAGGTGGCGGGCGCGCGCTGCTCTTCGGCGGCGGGATCGAGCACCAGCCCATCCGGCAGGATCAGGCCCAGTTGCTCGGCCAGCGCCTCGCTGCCGTGCATCGCTTCGTTGTCCACCAGCCACAGCAGGTTGCCGCCGCGCGCCAGATGGCGTTGCAGCTTGTCGGCTTCGCCCGGCAGCCAGTCCACCCGGGGTTGGGTGACGACCAGCAGGCTGGCGTTCTCCGGTGCTTCCTGCGCCAGGGTGAGATTGAGCGGAGCGAGGCGGAAGCCGTTCTGCTGCAAGCGCTTGCCGAATTCGCCGAGGTCGTGGTTGGCCGCGCCGTCCAGCTTGCGCTCGCCGTGACCGTCGAGGTACATCACCAGGCTGTCCTTGCGGTGGGCCAGCCGCAGCAGGGCGGTGGTGAGGCTCTGTTCGTTGAGCTGGTTCAGCCGTTCGCGCCGCCCGCCGTATTCCACGACGAGTTCGCCGTCCTGCTGCACACCGGCCTGCTGCGCCTGCTCGGGCTGCCGGGCGGGATCGACGAAAGCGAGCTTGAGGTCGGGCTTGTAGCGTTGGTAGCGACCGACGAATTCGGCGATGGCCTGCTTCAGTTCGGGTTGGGCGTCGGGCGCGCTGACATAGACGGTCAGGCTCAGCGCGCCGGGTAGCTGCTTCAGCGTCTCGACGCTGGCTGGGCTCAGGCTGTGGCTGGCGGCCTGGGTGAGATCCCATTGTTTGTGGTGGCGGGTGGTCGCCCAGCCCAGCGCCAGGATGGCCGCCAGCGCGGCGATGAGGAACAGGCGGCGGCGCAGGTCGCGGCTCATTGCTGGCCTCGCACGCGGCAGGTCGCCAGCAACAGGAAGGCGAGGGTGAACAGCAGGAAGAAGGCGATGTCGGCGCTGTCCAGCAGCCCGGCGTTGAGATGTTGGAAGTGGGCGGATGGCGCGATGTTGTGCCAGATCGCCTCGGCGTCGCCCGAGCTGGCCTCGGCCAGCCACAGGCCGAGCAGGGTGGCCAGTCCGCCGATGGCGGCGACGATGGGCTGGGCAGTGAGAGTGGAAATGTACAGCCCCAGCGCGCTGTAGCTCATCGCCAGCAGCAACAGCCCCAGCAGGTTGGCGAACAGCAGGCCGCGATCCAGCGGCGTCCCCAGCGCCAGCGCGCCGACCAGCAGCAGGTGGGCGACGATGAGCAGGGCGCACAGGCCGAACACGCCGAAGAACTTGCCCAGCACCAGTTGGCGCGGCGTGACGGGCGAACTCAGCAGCAGGGCATCCGTCTGGTTGCGGCGCTCCTCGGCGAAGCTGCGCATGGTGAACAGCGGCGTCAGGATCAGCAGCAGCAGCGACAGCATGCTGCACATGGGCGCGGCGATGCTGGCGGTGACGCCGGGCGCGTTGGCCAGTTGCGCCAGTTGCGGCTGCAACTCCAGCCAGGCGTCCATGCGCGACAGCAGGCTCCAGCCGAGCAGGAATTCCAGCACGCCCAGCATCACCCAGGTGGAGGGCAGGGCGAACAGGCTGCGCAGTTCGTGCGCGGCGATCAGTCGGATCATGGCGCGGTCTCCGCCGTGGCTTGCAGGAAGCGGGTTTCCAGATCGAGGCCGTCGGCGTCGGCGGTCGGCCCCGCGTGGACGAGGCGACCCCGGTGCAGGATGGCGACGCGGTCGCACATCGCTTCCACCTCGGCCAGCATGTGGCTGGACAGGATCACGCTGTGGGCGTCGCCCAGCTCGCGGATTAGCCCGCGCATCTCGCGCAACTGCGCCGGGTCGAGGCCGACGGTGGGCTCGTCCAGGATGACGACCAGCGGCGCGTGGATGATGGCCTGCGCCAGGCCGACGCGCTGCTGGTAGCCTTTGGAGAGGTGGGCGATGAGTTTGTTGCTGACCGATTCCAGCCCGCAGCGGCGGCGGGTCTCGGCCAGCGCGCCCGCCACGTCGGTCACCTGACGCAGGCGGGCGGCGAAAATCAGGTAGGCGTCCACCGTCATGTCGCGGTACAGCGGCGGGGTCTCGGGCAGGAAGCCGAGCTGGCGCTTGGCGCGCTCCGGCTGCGTCGCCAGGTCTGCGCCGCCGATGGCGATGCTGCCGCTGTCCGGTCGCAGCACGCCCGCCAGCATCTGCAGGGTGGTGCTTTTGCCCGCGCCGTTGTGGCCGAGCAGGCCGAGCACTTCGCCGCGCCCCAGCTCCAGGCTGACGTCCTGCACCACGGCCTGGCGGCCATGGCGGCGGCAAAGCTGACGGGCGACGAGCGTGGGGGTGAGGGATTCTGACAAGGTGAGGCCAGGGTTGTGGGGTGGCGGGAATATAACCTAAACTGTCGGCTGCTGCCAAAACTGAATGCCATGAGATACCCACTTCCCCTGTTGTTGTCCGCCTTGCTGTTGAGCGCCTGCGCCCATTCGCCCAAACCGGAGGTGAGCGTCGCCACTCCACCGCCTGCAGCCCCGCCCGAGCGCATCGTGCAGGAAGATCCGCCGCCCGTGCTGCCCGAGCAGGAGCTGTCGGACGAATGGCTGTACGAGTTCATGCTGTCGGAATTTGCCGCCCAGCGCGGACACAATGATCTTGCCGCCGTAACGGCGGGCGATCTGGCGCGCAAGACACGCGACCCGCGCGTGGCCAAGCGTGCGGCGCAACTGGCGTTCGGCTCCGGGCAGATGGAGCGCACGCTGGAGGCATTCCGCTACTGGCTGGAGCTGGAACCGGGCTCCTCTCTGGCTCGGCGCATGTACATCACCCTGTTGCTGGGCGGCGGTCGGTTGGATGAGGCCAAACCGGTGCTTGCTGAACTGCTGGCTGCCAACAAGTTCGAGACGGGCCGCGTCCTGATGCAGACCTATCCGATGCTGGCGCCTTACCCCGATAAGGCCAAGGTGCTGCTGCTGCTGACTGAGCTGACGCAGCCGTACCCGGAGGTTCCGGAATCGCACTGGGTGCTGGCTCAGGCGGCGCAGGCCAATAATGACCGCGAGCGGGCGCTGACGGAAGTGCGCCGGGCGCGCAGTTTGCGTGCGGAATGGGATGCTCCCGCCATGTTCGAGGCGCAGTTGCTGCTGCCGCAGGAACAGGGGCTGACGGTGTTGAAGAGTTATCTGGAGGCTCATTCGGATGCCCGGGAAGTGCGGCTGTTCTATGCGCGCACCCTGTTGGGACAGAAGAAACTGGCGCAGTCGCGCGAACAGTTTCAGAAGGTGCTGGCAGCCGATCCTGAAAATTCGGACATCGCGTTTGCGATTGCCCTGATTTCGATGCAGATGGGTGAGCTCGATGTTGCCGAAGACCAGCTCAAGCAGGCGTTGCGGCAGGGCAACAAGGACGAGGATACGATGCGTTATTACCTCGGCCAGTTGAACGAGGCCCGCCAGCACGAGGGCGAGGCGATGGACGACTATCGGGCGGTGAAGGCCGGGGAGCACCATTTCACAGCGCAACTGCGATTGGCGTTTCTGTTGAACAAGGCGGGCAAGCTGGAGGAAGCGCGCGAGGTGCTGCACCAGACGTCGCCCATCAATAATGTGCAGCGGGTAGCGGCTGTCAGCATGGAGGCGCAGTTCCTGCGCGAGGCGGAGCAGTTTGAGGCGGCCTACCAGGTGTTGCTCAAGGCGCTGGAGAAGCTGCCCAATCATGCCGACCTGCTGTACGAGGCGGCGATGATGGCTGACCGGGCCGGTCGATACGGCGAGATGGAGAAGCTGCTGCGTAAGCTGATCGAAATCAAACCCGACAACGCTCATGCCTACAATGCCTTGGGTTACAGCCTGCTGGAGCGCAACGAGCGCTTGTCCGAGGCGGCGTTGCTGGTGGAAAAGGCGCTGCAACTGGAGCCGAACGACCCTGCCATCCAGGACAGCGCGGGCTGGGCGGCCTACCGCCAGGGCGACTACGACAAGAGCGTGGGGCTGTTGCGGCGCGCCTATGCGGTGAACCCCGACCCCGAGATCGCCGCCCATCTGGTGGAGGTGCTGTGGCAGAAAGGCGAACGCGCTGAGGCGGAACGGCTGCTGCGCGATAACCTGAAGACTCATCCAGACGATAAATTGTTGCTGGGCGTGAAACAGCGGCTGAAACCCTGATGCGGCTCATAGTCTGGTCGATCTTGGCACTGGGGTTGTTGTTGCAGGGCTGCGCCCACGCGCCGTCTCCCGTGCAGGGAATGGCGACTTCCATGATCGAGCAATCCTTCGTGCTGAACGGACGGCTGGCGGTGAACCATCGCGGCCAGCGCAGTTCGGCCAGCGTGCGCTGGACATATCAGCCCGGCAACGAGGAAGTGCTGCTGATGGGGCCGCTGGGCATCACGCTGGCGCGCATCCACCAGGGCCCGATCGTGGCGGTGCTGGAAGCCGATGGTCAGACCTACCGCGCCCGCCATCTGGAAGGTCTGATGGATCGCGTGCTGGGCTGGCATCTGCCGGTGCATGAGCTGCACGCCTGGGCGATGGGGCGGCCTTACGATAAGACCACCTTTCAGGCCGAGCGCGACGGTCAGGGGCGGCTGCTCAAGCTGTATCAGGATGGCTGGGAAATAAGCTATCAGCGTTACCGCGACGAAACGCCGGTCAGTCTGCCGCAGCGGCTGACGTTGCGCCACGACGATCTGGAGTTGCAGATGGTGGTGGATGGATGGGAGGCCTTGCCGTGAATTTTCTGAGCGCGCCCGCGCCGGCCAAACTCAATCTGTTCCTGCATGTGGTGGGGCGTCGCGCCGACGGTTATCACCTGTTGCAGACGCTGTTCCGGTTCATCGACCTGCACGACACCCTGCATTTCACCCTGCGCGCCGATGGCGCGGTGCATCGTGTCAACGAGGTGGCAGGCGTGCCGGAGGAGAGCGATCTGGTGGTGCGTGCGGCGCGGCTGTTGCAGCGTGAGACCGGTTGCACGCTGGGCGTGGACATCGAAGTGGTGAAACGCATCCCGATGGGCGGCGGGCTAGGCGGCGGCAGTTCGGATGCCGCGACCACGCTGCTGGCACTGAATAGATTATGGGCGCTTGGCCTGTCGAGGCAGCGACTGATGACGCTGGGGCTGGAGCTGGGCGCGGACGTGCCGGTGTTTGTGTTCGGCGAAAACGCCTTCGCCGAGGGGGTGGGCGAACGGTTGCAGGCCTGGCCGTTGCCGCCATCCTGGTATGTGGTGTTGTTCCCGCCGGTGCACGTGCCGACGGCACAGATTTTCACGCATCCGGAATTGACACGGGATACGATTTCGCTGACAATGCGCGCCCTTGCAACGGCTGACTGGCACAACGACCTGCAGCCGGTGGCCTGCAAGCTGTACCCGGATGTGGCGCAGCACCTGGAATGGTTGGGGCAATTCGCCCCGGCTATGATGACAGGGTCAGGTGCTTGTGTGTTCGCCGGGTTCGACAGCGAGGCGCAAGCGAAGCAAGTGTTGCGGCAGTTGCCGCCGACGATGCAGGGCATCGTCACCCAAGGTTTGAGCCGCCACCCCTTGCATGACTGGGTGAGCGCGTAACAGTTTTTGGGGAGTCGCCAAGTGGTAAGGCACCGGATTTTGATTCCGGCATTCGTAGGTTCGATCCCTACCTCCCCAGCCAAATCCCAATGGGCTTCGCGCCCATTTTTGTTGAGAGGCTGACATGTCGCGCGACATGATGGTATTTACCGGCAACGCCAATCCCCAACTCGCCCACGCGGTCGTCAACCATCTTGGTATGGGGCTCGGACAAGCCCACGTTGGCCGCTTCTCCGACGGCGAAGTGATGATCGAGCTGCTGGAGAACGTGCGCGGCAAGGACGTCTTCGTGCTGCAATCCACCTGCGCGCCGACCAATGACAGCCTGATGGAAGTGATGGTGATGGTGGACGCGCTGAAGCGCGCCTCGGCCGGTCGCATCACGGCTGCGTTGCCATATTTCGGTTACGCCCGCCAGGATCGCCGTCCGCGTTCCGCCCGCGTGGCGATCACCGCCAAGGTGGTGGCCGACATGCTGTCCAACGTCGGCGTGGATCGTGTGCTGACCATGGACTTGCACGCCGACCAGATCCAGGGCTTCTTCGACATTCCGGTGGACAACATCTACGCCGCGCCGGTGCTGCTGGGCGACGTGGTGAAGTGCGACTACCCCAATCTGGTGGTGGTGTCGCCGGACGTTGGCGGCGTGGTGCGCGCCCGTGCGCTGGCCAAGCGCATCGAGGCCGACCTGGCCATCATTGACAAGCGCCGCCCCAAGCCGAACGTGGCCAAGGTGATGCATATCATCGGCGAAGTCGCCGGTCGCACCTGCCTGATCATGGACGATCTGGTGGACACCGCGAACACCCTGTGCGAGGCCGCTGCCGCGCTGAAGGAAAAGGGCGCCGCCCGCGTGATCGCCTACTGTACCCATCCGGTGCTGTCCGGCCCGGCCATCGAGCGCATCGAAAAATCGGCGCTGGATGAGCTGGTGGTGACCGACACCATCCCGCTGCGCGCCGAAGCGCTGGCCTGCAAGCGCATCCGGCAACTGAGCATCGCGGAACTGCTGGCCGAATCCATGCGTCGCATCCATGCCGAGGAGTCGGTCAGCTCGCTGTTCCTGGATTGAGAATTTGCGGCAGCCGCGTTGGCTGTCGCGCAACCCAAAGCGTTCTGGTCGCGGAACGCTTTGTTTTTAGTGGAGAAGCAACATGACTATCGAAGTTAAAGCTACCAGCCGTCAGGCGCAAGGTACGGGTGCGAGCCGCCGCCTGCGCAACTCCGGTCGCACCCCCGGCATCGTTTACGGTTCCGGCGACGTGCAAATGATCGAACTGGATCACAACGATCTGTACTACGCGCTGCGCAACGAAGCGTTCCACGCTTCCGTGCTCAGCCTGTCCGTGGACGGCGCTGGTGCGCAATCCGTGGTGCTGCGTGATTACCAGATGCACCCCTACAAGCAACTGGTGCTGCACATCGACTTCCAGCGCGTGGATGCCAGCAAGAAGATGCACGCCAAGGTGCCGCTGCACTTCCTGAACGGCGACGCAGCGCCTGGCGTGAAGCTGGGCGGCGGCCTGGTCAGCCATGCGCTGAACGAGCTGGACGTGGTCTGCCTGCCGGGCAACCTGCCCGAGTTCATCGAAGTGGATCTGGGCGGCCTGGAAGTGGGCAAATCCATCCATGTTTCCGACCTGAAGCTGCCGAAGGGCGTGGAAGTGGCTACCCATCACCATGCCGGTGACGCCGTGGCCTCCGTACAGGCTCCGCGCGGCGGCGCAGCTGCCGCTGAAGCCGCTGCCGAGTAAGGCGCGGTTTTACGGACTACAGCCCGCCGTGAAAATGGCGGGCTGTTTGTTTTGGAGGAAACTGCCGTGAGCGAGATCAGGCTGATCGTCGGGCTGGGCAATCCCGGTCGGGACTACGAGGACACCCGCCACAACGCCGGGTTCTGGTGGGTGGATGAGTTCGCTCGCCAGAGCGGTTTCAGTTTCAAGGCCGAGGCCAAGTTCCACGGGCTGGTGGCGCGTGGCACGGCGCACGGCAGGGAAGTCTGGTTGCTCAAGCCACAGACCTTCATGAACCTCAGCGGGCGAGCGGTGGGTGCGCTGGCGCAGTTCTACAAGATCGAGCCGGGTCAGATACTGGTGGTGCACGACGAGCTCGATCTGCCGCCGGGCGGGGTCAAGCTCAAACTGGGCGGCGGCCACGGCGGCCACAATGGACTGAAGGACATCGCCGCCCATCTGAGCCCCAATTTCTGGCGGATGCGGATCGGCATCGGTCACCCCGGTGATCGGGCGCAGGTGTCGAACTTCGTGCTCAATGCCCCGCGTCGTGAAGAAGCTGAACTCATCCACGCCGCCTGTGACAGGGCTCAGACTGTCGCCCAACTGCTGCTGGAAGGGCGGCAGGAAGCGGCGATGCTCAAGTTGCATACCCACTCTTGATGTTGCTGCATGAATCTAATCCAGGCAGTCTCGGGAACGTGCTATTGTGCGACGGTGCTGTTTCGGGGCGGCGTGAGCGCCGTCTGGTGCATCGAGTGAGCTTGGGAAAAATGGAAATAAAAAAGGAACGTACTTGCGATACGTTCCTTCGTTATCTTGGTGCCCAGGAGAAGACTCGAACTTCCACAGTGTTGCCACCGCTAGGACCTGAACCTAGTGCGTCTACCAATTCCGCCACCTGGGCCCGCAAGCACAGGGCTTGTGAGGGCGCGAACTATAATTGCTTGAGGAACCCCTGTCAATGACAAAGAAGAAAAAAAATCTGCGTGCCTGCGACCCTTATCTGGAGCGCGAGCGCGAGAAATATGAGAACCCGCTGCCTAGCCGCGAGTTCATTCTGGAGGTGCTGGAAAATCAGGGTGCGCCGGTATCCGAAGAGGCGCTGTGCGAACTGTTGCAGATCAACCCCGATGAGGAAACGGCCTTTTCGCGCCGCCTGCGGGCGATGGAGCGCGAAGGCCAGATCATGCGCAACCGCCGCAACGCCATCTGCTTGGTGGATAAGACCGATCTCATCAAAGGTAAAGTGCAGGGCCATCCCGATGGCTTCGGCTTCCTGATCCCAGAAGACGGCAGCGGCGACCTGGTGTTGTCGGCCAAGGAGATGCACAAGGTGCTGCACGGCGACACGGCGATGGTGCGGGTGACCGGGCAGGATCGCAAAGGCCGCCGCGAGGCGCACATTGTCGAGGTGCTGGAGCGCGCCAACAGCCGCGTGGTCGGTCGTTTGTATGAAGAGCACGGCATCCTGTTTGTGGTGGCCGAGAACCGCCGCATCTCGCAGGACATCCTGGTCGCGCCGGGCGAGTCCGCCGGGGCCAAGACCGGCCAGGTGGTGATGGTGGAGCTGGTGCAGCAGCCGTCCAAGCACGCCCAGCCCATCGCCCGCGTGGTGGAAGTGCTGGGCAACTATGCCGATCCCGGCATGGAGATCGAGATTGCGCTGCGCAAGCATGACTTGCCTTACGACTTCCCGCGCGACGCGGAGAAACAGGCCAAGGGTTTTGCCCAGACGGTGAGCGAGGCCGATTGGGTTGGGCGCGAGGACATCCGTCACCTGCCGCTGGTGACCATCGACGGCGAGACGGCGCGCGACTTCGACGACGCCGTGTATTGCGAGCCGCACGGCAAGGGCTGGCGGCTGGTCGTCGCCATCGCCGATGTCAGCCACTACGTCCGCCCGCACGATGCGCTGGACAAGGAGGCGCTGGAGCGCGGTAACTCGGTGTATTTCCCGCGCCGCGTCATCCCCATGCTGCCGGAGGAACTGTCCAACGGCTTGTGCTCCATCAATCCCGCCGTGGACCGGCTGTGCATGGTGTGCGACATGGAAATCACCGGCACGGGGCAGATCCGCCGTTACCGTTTCTACCCCTCGGTGATGCACTCGCACGCCCGGCTGACCTACACTCAGGTGGCCGCCATGCTGGCCGATGCTGAAGGCACGGAGGCGCAGCAGTTCGCCGCCGTGCTGCCGCACATCCAGCAGCTCTACGCGCTGTTCCAGAAACTGCTGGCGGCGCGCGAGAAGCGTGGGGCGATCGACTTCGAGACCGTCGAGACGCAGATGGTGTTCAACGACCAGGGCAAGATCGAGCGCATCGTGCCGGTGCACCGCAACGACGCCCATCGTCTGATCGAGGAGTGCATGCTGGCGGCCAACGTCTGTGCCGCCGGGTTCCTGCAGGAGCACGGCCATCCGGTGCTGTACCGCGTCCATCAGGGGCCGACGCCGGAGAAACTGGAGGCGGTGCGCGAGTTTCTGGCCGAGTTCGGCTTCGAGCTGGGCGGTGGTGACGCGCCGCAGGCCGCCGATTACGCGCGGTTGCTGAAAAAGGTCAAGGGTCGTCCGGACGCGCCGCTGTTGCAGACCGTGATGCTGCGCTCGCTGCGTCAGGCGATGTACGAGCCGGACAACAACGGCCATTTCGGTCTGGGCTATGAGGCCTACACCCACTTTACCTCGCCGATCCGACGCTATCCCGACCTGCTGGTGCATCGCGCCATCAAGGCGGTGCTGCACAAGAAGCAGTATCAGCCGGGGCAGAAGTGGGCCGAGCTGGGGCTGCACTGCTCAATGACCGAGCGTCGCGCCGACGACGCCACCCGCGACGTGGAAGCCTGGCTGAAGTGCTTCTACATGCGCGACCATCTGGGCAGCGTGTTCGACGGCACCATCTCGTCGGTCACCGGTTTCGGCCTGTTCGTGTCGCTGGACGACATTTACACCGAAGGCTTAGTGCACATCTCCGAGCTGGGTTCCGACTACTTCCATTTCGATGCTGCCCGCCACCAGTTGCTGGGCGAACGCAGCGGCCAGCGCTACCGCATCGGCGACCGCGTGCGCGTGCGCGTGGTGCGGGTGGACATGGAAAGCCTGCGTATCGACTTCGTGCTGGATGACTCCCGTCCTGAGCAGGTCGTGAAAGCCAGTAAGACGGCCAAGGCCGAGAAACCGGTAAAATCCGCGAAAGCGACCAAGGCCAAAAAACCGGCTGCGGCAGAAAAACCCGCCCCGACCGCCAAGAAGAGGAAGCAATAATGGCCGACACCCGTATCATCCACGGCTTCCACGCCGTCACTGCCCGCATCCGCCAGCATCCGGACAGCATCACCGAGTTGTACGTCCAGTCCGAGCGGCGCGATCCGCGTGCGCGCGACCTGCTCAAGCAGGCCGAAGCCGCCGGGCTGCGCGTCATTCCGGTGGTCGGTTCGCGGCTGGACGGCTTGACCGGCAACGCACGCCATCAGGGCGTGGCGGCCCGCGTCAACGCCGCTCAGCGTGTGCTGCATCTGGAAGACGTGCTGGAAACGCTGGAAGAACCGCCGCTGTTGCTGGTGCTGGATGGCGTCACCGATCCGCACAACCTTGGTGCCTGTCTGCGCAGCGCTGACGCCTTCGGCGTCCACGCCGTCATTGCGCCCAAGGATCGGGCCGTGGGCCTGACCGCTACGGTGGAGAAAGTTGCCTGCGGCGCGGCGGACACCGTGCCCTACATCACCGTCACCAATCTGGCGCGCACCCTGCGCGAATTGCAGGAGCGCGGGATCTGGGTGGTGGGCGCGGCGGGCGAGGCCGAGACCAGTCTCACCGAATTCCGCCACAAGGGCCCGCTGGCGCTGGTGCTGGGTGCGGAAGGCGAAGGCCTGCGTCGCCTCACCCGAGAAACCTGCGACGAGCTGGTGAAGATTCCCATGTTCGGCAGCGTGGAAAGTCTCAATGTTTCGGTCAGCACCGGCATCTTCCTGTACGAGGCGAGACGGCAGCGCATGGCGCAGGGCTGAGTCCGGAGACCTTCATTTTTCCTGGCAATGGCCGATAAGCAAGCGAGGTCGGGTTTGGCCTGGAGATGAGGGTGGTTAGTCGCTGCCATGTTTGACGGAAATTTCTTTCTGGCGATTACTCCGCATGCCGGAGAGTTGTACTTCGGCAAGTACGATCCGATCTGGGTCGTGGTCTCGGTGTTGCTCGCCATCCTGGCGTCGTTTGCCGCCCTGAGCGCGGTTGCCCGTGTCGATGGCAGGCGGGATGCCGGGTATCGCCGCCTGTGGACGCTGATTGCGGCGCTGACGTTGGGCGTCGGCATCTGGGCCATGCATTTCATCGGCATGCTGGCGTTGGAGCTGCCCTGTGGCGTCTATTACGATCCGACCATTACCCTGATCTCCATGATCCCCGGCATCCTGGCCAGTTGGGTGGCGCTGGGTTCGACCTGGGCGCATGGCACACGCCATATACCGGCCTGGCTGGGCAGCCTCTTGTTGGGTTCGGGCATCGGTGCCATGCACTACAGCGGCATGGCGGCTTTGCGGCTGGATGGCTTGGTGCGATATGACCCCACGCTTTTCGCAGTTTCCATCTTCGCGGCGGTGGTGCTGTCCTATCTGGCGCTGTTCGTGAAAGAGCGGATGGCCTGCACCCTGCGCAAATGTGATTTTCTGGTGGCGGTGATCATGGGCGCCGCAGTTTCCTGGATGCACTACACCGCCATGTTCGCTACCTATTTCGTGCGCGGCGATGTATCCAATCTTGCGAGCGGCGATTTGTTGGCTCCATCCAGTCTGTTCACCACGGATACGGTGGCGTTGATGATTGCCATAGTCAGCGCTTTTCTTGCGCTGGGGGTGCTGGCGTTGTCGGCTATTTCCCGCAACCGTGAAATGACCGAACAGTTGCGCGAAAGCGAAGAACGCTGGAAGTTTGCCCTGGATGGGTCGGGCGATGGTGCCTGGGATTGGAATCCGCAGACCGATGAGGCGGTGTTCTCCAAGCGCTGGAAAGCAATGCTGGGTTATGCCGAGGATGAATTTGCGGGCACTGGACAGGCATGGGTGAGTCACCTTCACCCTGAGGATAGCGATCGTGTCGTGCGGGCAGTGCAGGAATATTTCTCCAGCCAGGATAAGCTGTATTCGGTTGAATTCCGCATGCGCTGCAAGGACGGATCATGGAAATGGATACTGGCTCGGGGAGCGCTGGTCAGCCGGGATGAGCAGGGGCGTCCGTTGCGCATGATAGGCACCCATACTGACATCAGCGAGCGCAAGCGGGTGGAGAACGAATTGCGTATTGCGGCAACCGCATTCCAGTCGCAGGAAGGCATCATCGTGACCGATGCCGAGTGCGGCATCCTGCGCGTCAATCAGGCGTTCACCCGTATCACCGGCTATACGCTGGAAGAGGTTCGGGGGCAGAATCCGCGCATCTTGAGCTCCGGTCGCCATGACAAGGAATTCTTCCGGGGGATGTGGCGCAGCATTACAGAATCGGGCGGTTGGGAAGGGGAAGTGTGGAATCGCCGCAAGAATGGCGAGATATTCCCGGAGCACTTGGCAATCACTGCGGTGAAAGGGGAGAGTGGCGTCATCACCAACTATGTCGGGACATTGAATGACATCACTGCGAGCAAGGCCGCCGAGAACGAGATCCGCAATCTGGCGTTCTATGATCCGTTGACCCATCTGCCAAACCGCCGCCTGTTGCTGGATAGGCTGAAACATGCGCTGGCTACCAGCGAACGCAGCCGACGCAGCGGGGCGTTGATCTTTCTGGATCTCGATAACTTCAAGACGCTCAACGATTCTCTCGGCCATGCCATCGGTGATCTGTTGTTGCAGGAAGTGGCACATCGGCTGGAGGATTGTGTGCGCGAAGGGGATACAGTGGCGCGATTGGGCGGCGACGAGTTCGTTGTCATCTGCGAAGGGCTGAGCGCCGACCGGATGGAGGCGGCCGAGCAGGCCGAACTGGTGGGCGAGAATATACTGGATCGGCTCAATCTTCCCTATAGCCTGAATGAGCATGAGTTCCGCAGCACATCGAGCCTGGGCGCCAGCCTCTTTCTGGGGCATCTGGAGTCCGTGGATGAACTGATGAAGCAAGCCGACATCGCCATGTACCAATCCAAACGCGACGGTCGCAACACCTTGCGTTTCTACGATCCCGAGATGCAGGAAGCGATCAACGCCCGACTGGACATCGAAGGTGAGTTGCACAAGGCGCTGGAAGGCCAACAATTCCGGCTGTACTATCAAACCCAGGTGGATGTGGAAGGGCGTGTGAGCGGGGCGGAATCCCTGATCCGCTGGGTGCATCCCGAGCGCGGGTTCATTTCCCCGGCGCAGTTCATCCCGCTGGCGGAGGATACGGGGCTGATCCTGCCGATCGGGCAATGGGTGCTGGAGACGGCCTGTGCGCAATTGCACACATGGCAGCAGGAGTCGGCGACCCGCGATCTGGTGCTATCGGTGAATGTCAGCGCCAAGCAGTTCCGCCAGCCGGAATTCGTCTCCCAGGTGCGGGTGATCGTGCAGCGTCATGGCATCCGGCCTGGCCGGCTCAAGCTCGAACTCACCGAGAGCATGCTGCTGGAGAACATCGAAGATGTCATCGTCAAGATGAGCGCCCTGAAACAGATGGGCGTGTTGTTTTCGCTGGATGACTTCGGTACGGGCTATTCCTCGCTGCAATACCTCAAGCGCCTGCCGCTCGATCAGCTCAAGATCGACCAGTCCTTCGTGCGCGACCTGGCCAGGGAGGGGAGTGATCGCGCCATCGTTCGAACCATCATTGCCATGGCGCATAGCCTCAATCTGGAAGTGATCGCCGAGGGGGTGGAAAGCGAGATGCAGCGACAGGTGTTGATGCAGGAGGGATGCCGCGCCTTTCAGGGCTATTTGTTCGGAAAACCGATGCCGGTGGAGCAACTCGATCTGGCGGGAAAAGTGTCTCATTGAGCCGTTGCCGCCCCCCCTCCGCCGATTATCCATGCCAGTCAACCCCGCCTCGTTCAACGCTGAAGTTCTTCCAGCTTATTGCGGTCGCTTTGCCCCTAGCCCCACCGGCCCGCTGCATTTCGGTTCTCTGGTCGCAGCCGTCGGCAGCTATCTCGACGCAAGAGCACACCACGGAATCTGGCTGTTGCGCATGGAAGACCTGGATGCGCCGCGTTGCGTACCCGGTGCGGCGGACGGCATCCTGCGCACGCTGGAAGCCTTCGGTCTGCATTGGGATGGCGAGGTGCTGTACCAGGGCCAACGCGCTGAAGCCTACGAGGCCGCGCTACAACAGTTGCAAAGCAGCGGCGCAACTTACCCCTGCGGCTGTACCCGCAAGGAGATTGCCGATTCGGCGCTGCAGGGCATCGAGGGGTTTGTCTATCCGGGGACGTGCCGGAAGGGGGGGGCTTCCCCCACCCCCAGCCCCTCCCCCGGTGGGAGAGGGGAGTTGAGACATGTCGCCTGGCGGGTGCGCACGGACAAAGAGTCCGTTCGGGCTGAGCTTGTCGAAGCCCGGAATTTGCCCTTCGACAGGCTCAGGGCGAACGGAGTAGTGGAATTTCAGGATGCCCTGCAAGGCGCCGTCACCCAGCACCTCGAACTGGAAATCGGCGATTTCGTGGTGAAGCGCGCCGATGGTTTGTTCGCCTACCAGTTGGCGGTGGTGGTGGACGATGCGGCGCAGGGCGTCACCCACGTGGTGCGCGGGGCCGATCTGCTGGCTTCCACGCCGCGACAGATCTGGTTGCAGGGGCTGCTGGGGTTGGTCACCCCAGCCTACATGCATTTGCCGGTGGCGGTGAACGCGGCGGGGGAGAAACTGAGCAAGCAGACGCTGGCCGCGCCGGTGGATAGCCTCGATGCGGCCGGTACGCTGTGGCGGGTGCTGACCTTTTTGCGCCAATCGCCGCCGCCGGAATTGGCGGGCGACCTACCGGAATTGCTGGCCTGGGCGGTACGGAACTGGCGTCCCGACGTGCTGCGCGGCCTCAAGGCGCTGCCTGCTCTGGCATAATTCGCCCCTTTGCAATAATCCACTGCATCATGGAATTTACACTACACACCACTTCCGGCGCGGCGCGGCGCGGCACTTTGACGCTGGCGCACGGCAAGCTGGAGACGCCCGCCTTCATGCCGGTGGGCACCTATGGCACGGTCAAGGCGATGTCGCCGCAGGAGCTGCACGACATCGGCGCGCAGATCGTGCTGGGCAATACCTTTCATCTCTGGCTGCGTCCCGGTTTGCACGTGATCGAGCAGTTCGGCGGCTTGCACAAGTTTATGGGCTGGGACGGCCCCATCCTCACCGACTCCGGCGGCTTTCAGGTGTTCAGCCTGGGCGAGTTGCGCAAGATCACCGGCGGCGGGGTGGAATTCCGTTCGCCGATCAACGGCGACAAGTGTTTCCTGTCGCCGGAGGAATCCATGCGGATCCAGAAAGTATTGAATTCCGACATCGTGATGATCTTCGACGAATGCACGCCCTATCCGGCGGACGAGCAGGTGGCGGGCGTGTCGATGCGCCTTTCGCTGAGTTGGGCCGAGCGCTCGAAAAAAGCGCACGAGGGTAACCCGAACGCGCTGTTCGGCATCGTGCAGGGCGGGATGCACGAGCATCTGCGCGACGAATCGCTGGCCGGGCTGAAGGACATCGGCTTCGACGGCTACGCCATCGGCGGCCTCTCGGTGGGCGAGCCCAAGGACGACATGATGCGCATCCTGCGCCACACCGCGCCGCAACTGCCGACGGACAAGCCGCGCTACCTGATGGGCGTCGGCACGCCGGAAGATCTGGTGGATGCGGTGGAGCAGGGCATAGACATGTTCGACTGCGTGATGCCGACGCGCAACGCGCGCAACGGCCACCTGTTCACCCGCTTCGGCGACGTGCGCATCAAGAACGCTATCCACAAGGCCGACACCCGCCCGCTGGACGAGCAATGCGAGTGCTATTGCTGCTGCAATTTCAGCCGCGCCTACCTGCACCATCTGCACCGGGCGGGCGAGATTTTGGGCGCCCGGCTCAATACCCTCCACAACCTGCATTACTATCAGGAACTGATGCGCGACATCCGCGCCGCCATTGAGCAAGGGCGCTTCGCCGAGTTTGCGGCGGCGTTTCGTCTGGCGCGCAGCGGGGTGACGAAATAGCCGACCGTGCTAGAATGCACGCTTTGATTTTTTAGGAGTGTCCAACATGCTGTCTTTGAACCTGATTTCCAATGCCTATGCTGACGCAGGCGCTGCCCCGCAAGGCGGTTTCATGGATTTTCTGCCGCTGGTCGCTTTGCTGGTGTTCTTCTATTTTATGATCCTGCGCCCGCAGCAAAAGCGCGCCAAGGAACACAAGGCGCTGATGGACGCCTTGCAGCGCAACGACGAGGTGCTGACCACCAGCGGCATTTTGGGGCGCGTGGCCAAGGTCGGTGAAGATTACGTTTCGGTGGAGATCGCCGAGAACGTGGTGGTGCAGGTGCAAAAGGCGGCCATCCAGAACGTACTGCCCAAGGGCACCCTCAAGTCCGCCAACTAAGAGGCACGCATGAACCGCTACCCGCTGTGGAAGTACCTGCTGATCGCGCTGGTGTTGCTCGCCGGCCTGATCTACACCCTGCCCAATTTTTACGGCGAATCGCCTGCGGTGCAGGTGCAGTCGCTGCGCAGCGGGCAGAAGGCTGACACTGCTCTGATGCAGCGGGTCGAGTCGGCCTTGCAGGCGGCCGGTCTGCATCCCGACGTGGTAACGCTCGATGCAACCAGTGTCAAGGCGCGTTTCACCGACACCGACAGTCAGTTGAAGGCCAAGGATGTGTTGCAGGCCAATCTGGGTGAGGATTATGTGGTGGCGCTGAACCTGCTGTCCAATTCCCCGCAATGGCTGGCAGGCATTCACGCCTTGCCGATGTATCTGGGGCTGGATCTGCGTGGTGGTGTGCATTTCCTGTTACAGGTGGACATGAAGGCGGCGCTGGACAAGTCGCTGGAGGCGGCGGTGTCCGATCTGCGCAGCACGTTGCGCGAGCAGAACGTGCCGTATTCCGGCGTGAGCCGTGACGGCGGCGTGGTGCAGGTCAAGTTCCGCGATGTCGAGGCGCGCAGCCGTGGCGAGAACGAGATCAAGCAGCATTTCAACGATCTGCAACTGGCGAGCCGGGACGAGGGCGGAGAGTTCGTGCTGGAGGCCCGCCTGAAGCCGGAGGCGCAGACGCGCATCCAGGAATCGGCGGTGCAGCAAAATCTGCTGACCCTGCGCAACCGCGTCAACGAACTGGGCGTGGCTGAGCCGGTGATCCAGCAGCAGGGCATCGACCGTGTGGTGGTGCAACTGCCGGGCGTGCAGGACACCGCCCGCGCCAAGGATATTCTGGGTCGCACCGCGACGCTGGAAGTGCGGCTGGTGGACGACGAACATCAGGCCGTTCCGGGCGCTGCCGCGCCGTTTGGCACCGATATGTTCAGGGATCGTGATGGCGGCTTCCTGCTGGTGAAGAAGGCGGTCATCCTCACCGGCGAGCGCATCAATGACGCCCAGCCCGGTTTCGACAGCCGCGACAATGAACCGGCGGTGCACATCAATCTGGATAACGTCGGCGCGCGCAAGTTCAAGGAAGCCACCCGCGAGAACGTGGGCAAGCGCATGGCCATCATCCTGTTCGAGAAGGGGCGCGGCGAGGTCATCACCGCGCCGGTGATCCGCGAGGAGATCGGCGGTGGCCGGGTGCAGATTTCCGGTCGCATGAGCAGCGAAGAAGCGCAGGACACCGCGCTGCTGTTGCGCGCCGGTGCACTGGCCGCGCCGATGGAGATCGTCGAAGAGCGCACTGTCGGCCCCAGCCTGGGTGCGGACAACATCGCGCGCGGCTTCGATTCCACCAAAATCGGTTTTGTCGCCATTGCCCTCTTCATGATGGCTTACTACCTGATGTTCGGCACCATTTCCATGCTGGCGCTGGGCGCCAACCTGCTGCTGCTGGTGGCATTGCTGTCCATGTTGCAGGCGACGCTGACGTTGCCGGGTATGGCGGGCATCGCGCTGACACTGGGCATGGCGATCGACGCCAACGTGCTGATCAACGAGCGCATCCGTGAAGAGTTGCGCAACGGTGTGACGCCGCAGGCGGCGATCCACGCCGGTTACGACCGCGCGTTCTCCACCATCCTCGACTCCAACATCACCACCATGATCGCTGGTGTCGCGCTGTTCATGTTTGGCTCCGGCCCGATACGCGGTTTCGCCGTGGTGCTGTGTCTGGGCATCCTGACTTCGATGTTCAGTGCGGTGCTGGTGTCGCGTGCGTTGGTCAACCTGATTTATGGCCGCAAGGCGCGTCTGTCCAAAGTGACGATCGGCTAGGAGCGCAACATGGAATTTTTCCGCATCAAACAAGACATCCCGTTCATGAGCTACGGGAAGATCACCACCAGCATTTCGCTGGCGACTTTCCTGCTGGCCGTGTTTTTCCTGTTCACCAAGGGGCTGAACTTCGGCGTGGACTTCACCGGCGGTACGGTGATGGAATTCCACTATGCGCAACCCGCAGACACCAACAAGGTGCGCGAGCAACTGGCGGGCATTGGTCTGAAGGACGCGCTGGTGCAGAATTTTGGCTCCAGCCAGGATGTGCTGGTGCAAGTGCCGCTGAAGCAGAATGTGATGGGCGCGAAGCTGTCCGACCAAGTGCATGGCACACTGAAACAGCACGATGCCGGTGTGGAAATGCGCCGCGTCGAGTTCGTAGGCCCGCAGGTCGGCAAGGATCTGGTGGAAAACGGCGGCATGGCGCTGTTGTTGGTCTCGATGGGCATCGTCGGCTACCTGTGGCTGCGCTTCGAGTGGAAATTCGGCCTGTCCGCCATTATCGCCAACCTGCACGACGTGGTCATCATCCTCGGCTTCTTTGCCTTCTTTCAGTGGGAATTTTCGCTGTCCGTGCTGGCGGCGGTGCTGGCGGTGCTGGGCTATTCGGTGAACGAATCGGTGGTGGTGTTCGACCGGATCCGCGAGAACTTCCGCACCCTGCGCAAGGCCGAAGTGGCCGAGATCATCGACAACGCCATCACCCGCACCATGTCGCGCACCATCATCACCCATGCCTGTACCCAGATGATGGTGACTTCCATGCTGTTCCTGGGTGGCGAGACGCTGCATTACTTCGCCATGGCGCTCACCATCGGCATCCTGTTCAGCATCTATTCTTCGGTGCTGGTGGCCAGTCCGCTGCTGATCATGTTCGGTGTGTCGCGCGAGGATTTCATCAAGCCCGAGAAGGTCGAGGCTGAAGAAGTGCTGCCGTAACGGAGCCGGCCTTGCTCGACCTGATCCTGCATCTCGACACCCATCTGCTGGCGCTGGCGCAGCAGTATGGCGTGTGGATTTACGCCATTCTGTTTTTCATCATCTTCGCCGAGACCGGCTTGGTGGTTGCGCCGTTTCTGCCGGGTGATTCGCTGCTGTTTGTGGCGGGCGCGATGTGCGGCACCGGCGCGCTGGACATCACCTTGCTGGCGCCGCTGCTGATGGTGGCGGCGTTCTCCGGCGACAATACCAATTACTGGGTGGGGCGGCTGATCGGCAAGAAGTTGGTCGAACGGAGCGGGGGGCGCTGGCTGAAGCGTGAGCATCTGGATAAGACCCATGTTTTCTATGAGAAACATGGCGGCAAGACTATCCTGTTCGCCCGGTTTTTGCCCATCGTCCGCACCTTTGCGCCCTTTGTGGCAGGTATCGGCGAGATGAGCTATCGGCTGTTCCTGCTGTTCAGCGCTCTGGGCAGCGTGGCCTGGATCGGCTTTTTTACCCTGTGCGGGTATTTCTTCGGTAACATCCCGGCCGTCAAAGACAACCTGATGGTCATCATCGTCGGCATCATCGTCATCTCGTTCCTGCCGGCGATCCTTGAATTCATACGGCAGCGACGTCACTAACCCGGAGGGGAGCATGTCCAGCAGCAACGGAGGCTTGAAGGTTCTGGTTGTCGAGGACAGCAAGGTCGTTCTCAAAGGCTTGTGCGGCTATCTCGAACGGATGGGCATCCCCGGCGTGCTTACGGCGGAAACGGGTTTGCAGGCGCTGGAAGTGTACGAGCGCGACCGCCCGGACATCATCCTGCTGGATGCCTTGTTGCCCGATATCGACGGCTTCGAGATCGCCAAACGCATTCGCGCCAAGGAGCATCCGGACGAGTGGACGGCGATCATCTTCCTGACCAGCATGACCAAGGATGAGGATCTGGTGCACGGCATCACCGCCGGGGGAGACGACTACCTGATGAAGCCGATCAGCCAGGTGGTGTTGCAGGCCAAGATCTCGGCCATGCGCCGTCTGGTCGAGATGCAGCGCAAGCTGGTCGAGACCACCCACAAACTGGATGCCGCCAACAAGGAGTTGCAACGGCTATCCACCACCGACGGGCTGACCAATATCGCCAATCGCCGCATGTTCGACGACATGCTGGCGCGGGAATGGCGGCGCTGCCTGCGCGCCAAGAAGTCGGTGGCGCTGGTGATGGTGGATGTGGATCACTTCAAGCAGTTCAATGACACGTATGGCCATCAGGCCGGGGATGCCTGCCTCAAGGCGGTGGCCCGGCAGATGGCGCGTTCGGCCCCGCGCGCCAGCGACGTGGCGGCGCGCTACGGTGGCGAGGAATTCGCCCTGATTCTGGGCGACACCGAGATGGACGGCGCGCTCTGGGTGGCCAACTACATCCGTCAGAATATCGCCGGGTTGAATATCCCGCACAAGGGCTCGCCCCACAAACATGTCACGGTCAGTTGCGGGGTGGCCGCCATGGTGCCCAGCGACAAGGTGACCGCCAAGACCCTCATCATGTCGGCCGACCACGCCCTGTATCTGGCCAAGGATCAAGGGCGCGACCGCGTCGCCGGGATGGGGAACTGGAAGAATTGATCCGGCAGCGCCGTCGCGGTTCTACGAACTGCTGATGCAGTTGCGTCCGGCCAGCCGGGCCAGTTGCAAGGCGGCCTCGGCGCGACTGATCAACATATCCAGACTGTCTGTCGGCTGAACCTCCGCCAGGCCGATTGATGTGGTGATCTGTGGTAGCGCATCTCCGCTCGGGGTGACGATGTGGGTCTGGCTAATGGCTGTGCGCAAGCGTTCGGCGGCCCGGTGACCTTCTGCCAGGGTGGTGCGCGTCAGAAATACCGCGAACAGCTTGCCGTGGTAGCGCGCGGCCTGGTCGTTGGGGCGCAGGCAGGAGAGGATGGTCTGCGCCACGCTGCGCAGGGCCTGGTCGCCCCCGAGCCGTCCATGGCGCTGGTTGTAATGCTTGAATTCGTCGATGCTGACCATCATCAGCGTGGCCGTGCTCTTGTCGATCGAGCAGCGATGGATCTGGCGACCGAACATCTGCAGCATCCAATGGTTGTTATACAACCCCGTCAATTCATCTACATGGTTCAGACCGGCGTAACCTTGCCGACTTTCGATGTCGTCATGCACGTTGCGCTCGCTGATGGGGATGCGCAGCGCCAGGATGTTCAGCATGTTGCGTGCGGCGTGATGGGAGTCGTTGATGAGCGCCCACAGCGAGGCGTGGCTGATGGAGAGCAGCTCGCAATCCGTGTCCGCGACCAGGTAGGAAGTCGAGCGGCTATCGTCGAGGATGGACATCTCGCCTACCGACTCTCCGGTGCCGAACAGGGCGACGACGCTGTCGCCCAAGCCACCGGAATGCTGTTTGAGCCGCCCGGACAGGATGATGTAGATGTTCTCGTTGGTTTCGCCGGGCGAAAGCAGCGTCTGTCCGGCGGACAGGAAAATTCGGCTGGCATCGTCGAGATGGCGGAAGTGCAATTCGTCCGAGATGCCGAAGAACAGCGGGACATCTTTCAGCAGGCTCACAGTTTCGGGCGTCAAACTCATGGCAATGCTCCGTTCAGTTGTTGCTCAGATGGTCAGCCCAGTTGTTGGGCGTTTCGTACAGGCGCACCCGCTCCAGGCGAAGGTGGTTGCCGTAGGTGTCGCGGTAGGCGCAGTCCAGCAGGTCGAAAGCAATCCTGGCCAGACATTCCGCCGTGGGCGGGACATCCAGAATGACGGTCTTGTGACCGGGCAAGGATTCCAGAAAAGCCAGCACCTGGCTGTCGCCGCGATAGACCAGGAAGGCGTGATCCCAGGCATCGACCACGATTTCCTTGGCGATGCGTTTCACCTCCGAGAAATCCATCACCATGCCTTGTTCGGACAATCCCTCGGTGGTGATGATGTCACCGGAGAGGGTGACTTCGAGCGCATAGCGATGGCCGTGCAGGTGGCGGCACTGGCTGCTGTGGTTGGGAATGCGATGCCCGGCATCGAATTCGAGTCGTCGTGTGATTTGCATGGGGGCGATTATAGCCGAGCGCGGGAGCGGCGTCGGAATGCTTTACAATGCGCGCCGGAGACTATGCCATGACCCGTACCAAGATTTGCGGTCTGACCCGCCCTGAGGATATCCGCGCCACCGCCGCCAGTGGGGCGGACGCCATTGGTCTGGTGTTCTATGCCAGGAGCCCGCGCCATGTCACGGTGGAGCAAGCCGCCGCGCTGTGTGCCGCGCTGCCCCCCTTCGTTACGGTGGTCGGCCTGTTCGTCAATCCGACAGAGGCCGAGGTGCGTGCCGTTCTGGCGTCGGTCCCGTTGGACGTGTTGCAGTTCCACGGCGAGGAATCGCCGACGTTCTGCCGCCAGTTCGGGCGGCCCTATATCAAGGCGATCCGGGTCAGGGCGGGGGTGGATTTGCTACAATGCGCGGCGGATTATGCCGACGCCCAAGGCTTGCTGCTGGACGCCTTCGTGGAGGGCGCGCACGGGGGCACTGGAGAGTCGTTCGACTGGGCGCTGATCCCGCGCGATTTGCCGCTGCCGGTGATCCTGTCCGGCGGACTGCATCCGGGCAACGTGGCAGAGGCCATCCGCGCCGTGCGTCCCTATGCGGTGGACGTATCCAGCGGGGTGGAGGCGACAAAAGGAATCAAGGATGCGGCGAAGGTCGCCGCGTTCATCAACGAGGTTAAAGAGATTGACATACAGCTATCCCGATAAACGCGGTCACTACGGCCCCTATGGCGGTATCTACATGGCCGAGACGCTGATGCCCGCCGTGGACGAGCTGCGCCGCCAGTACGAGCATTTCCGCGACGATCCCGAATTCAAGGCCGAGTTCGAGCACGAACTGAAGCATTACGTGGGTCGTCCCAGCCCGATCTATCACGCCAAGCGCTTGTCCGACCATCTGGGTGGCGCGCAGATCTACCTCAAGCGCGAGGATCTGAATCACACCGGCGCGCACAAGATCAACAACGCCATCGGCCAGGCTTTGCTGGCCAAGCGCATGGGCAAGAAGCGCGTCATCGCCGAGACCGGCGCGGGTATGCACGGCGTGGCGACCGCTACCGTCGCCGCACGCTTCGGCATGGAATGCGTGGTGTACATGGGCGCGGAAGACGTGCAGCGCCAGGCACCCAACGTGTTCCGCATGAAGCTCTTGGGCGCGACCGTGGTGCCGGTGGAGAGTGGTTCGCGCACCCTGAAGGATGCTTGTAATGAAGCCATCCGCGACTGGGTCACCAATGTCGAGACCACCTTCTACATCTTCGGCACCGCCGCAGGCCCGCACCCGTATCCCATGCTGGTGCGCGATTTCCAGTGCGTGATCGGCAATGAGGCCAAGGTGCAGATGCCGGATCTGATCGGCCGCCAGCCGGACGCGGTGATCGCCTGCGTCGGCGGCGGATCCAACGCCATCGGCCTGTTCCATCCCTACATCGACGTGCCCGGCGTGGAGATCATCGGGGTGGAAGCGGGCGGTTATGGGCTGGCCACCGGCAAGCATGCCGCACCGCTGACGGCGGACGCCAAGGTTGGCGTGCTGCACGGAAATAAGGTGTATCTGATGCAGGATGAGAACGGCCAGATCATCGAGACGCATTCGATTTCCGCCGGACTGGACTATCCCGGCGTCGGCCCCGAACACTGCTGGCTGAAGGACATCGGTCGGGCGAAGTATGTCGCCATCAACGATGACGAAGCCATCGGTGCGTTCGACGCGCTGTGCCGTTTTGAGGGCATCATCCCGGCGCTGGAATCCAGCCACGCTTTGGCGCATGCCATGAAAATCGCGCCGACATTGAGTAAGGATAAGGTGCTGCTAGTGAATCTCTCCGGGCGCGGCGACAAGGATATGAATACCGTGGCGCGCATCAAGGGGATTACGCTATGAGCCGCATTCAGACCGTTTTTGAAACCCTGAAGGCGCAGAACCGCAAGGCGCTGATCCCGTTCATCACGGCGGGCGATCCCTTCCCCGCGTTGACCGTGCCCTTGCTGCACGCGCTGGTCGAGGCGGGTGCGGATGTGCTGGAACTGGGCGTGCCGTTCTCCGACCCGATGGCCGACGGCCCGACCATCCAGCGCGCTTCCGAGCGGGCGCTGAAGCATGGCGTTTCCCTGCGCAGGGTGCTGGAGATAGTGGCCGAGTTCCGCCGCGACAACGCCCACACCCCGGTGGTGCTGATGGGCTACGGCAACCCGATCGAGGCGATGGGCTGGGAGACGTTCGCCCGCCGTTGCGCCGAAGTCGGCGTGGATGGCGCGCTGACGGTGGATTTTCCGCCGGAAGAGAGCCACGAGGCGTTCGCCCATCTGGAAGCGCACGGCATCGATCCTATCTTCCTGCTGGCGCCGACCACGCAGGACGAGCGCATCGCCGAGGTCGCCAAGCTGGCGCGCGGCTATGTCTATTACGTCTCGCTGAAGGGAGTGACCGGGGCGGGCAATCTGGATCTTTCCGCCATCGCCGAGAAGATGCCGCACATGCGGCGCTACCTCGATCTGCCCATCGGCGTCGGCTTCGGCATCCGCGATGGCGCGACGGCGCAGGCGGTGGCAAAACTCAGCGACGGCGTGGTGGTGGGCAGCCGCATCGTGCAGGAGATTGAAAACTCGACAGAACAAAACGTGGTCGCCAACGTGGCAGCCCTGGTGAGAGGTTTGCGGCAGGCCGTTGATCAGGCCTGACCCGATGGCCGCCCGACTGCGGCGGCCAAACACGATTAGGAGAAGAAAATGAGCTGGTTCCAAAAGGTGTCGTCACCCAAGATCAATCGCCGCGAAGGTGAAGTCGGCAAGAAGAATGTGCCCGAGGGGCTGTGGTTCAAATGCCCGAGCTGTCAGGCGGTGCTGTATTACACCGACCTCGACAAGAATCTCGATGTCTGCCCGACCTGCGGCTACCATCACCGCATCGGCGCACGCGAGCGTCTGAACGCGCTGCTGGACGGCGAAGGCCGTTATGAGATCGGTGCGGAAGTGCAACCGGTGGATACGCTCAAGTTCAAGGATCAGAAGAAATATTCCGACCGCCTGACGGCATCGCAGAAGAGCACCGGCGAAGATGATGCGCTGGTGGTGATGCAGGGCAACATTCAGGGCGCACCGGTGGTGGCCGCCGTGTTCGAGTTCAACTTTATGGGCGGCTCGATGGGCTCGGTGGTCGGCGAGCGTTTCGTGCGCGGCGTGCAGGTCGCGCTGGAGCAAAAGTGCCCCTTTGTCTGCTTTGCCGCCAGCGGCGGTGCGCGCATGCAGGAAGGCTTGCTGTCGCTGATGCAGATGGCCAAGACCTGCGCCGCCTTGACCCAGCTCTCGCAGGAAAAGCTGCCGTTCATCTCCGTGCTGACCGATCCTACCATGGGCGGCGTCTCCGCCAGCTTTGCTTTCATGGGTGACGTAGTCATCGCCGAACCCGGCGCCCTGATCGGCTTCGCCGGTGCGCGCGTGATACAGCAAACCGTGCGTGAAACCCTGCCCGAAGGCTTCCAGCGCGCCGAATTCCTGCTCGATCACGGCGCCGTGGACATGATCGTCGATCGCCGCGAAATGCGCGCCCAACTGGCGACGCTGATCACCTTGCTACAGAAGCGGGCGGCGGCGGAGAGCGAAGCCGCCTGAACTGGATGTTCTACTACGCGCTAAAGGTCGGTATTTCCGCAGTCGTCATCGTGGCGATAGCGGAAATCGCTAAGCGTAGTAACGGTTTTGCCGCGCTACTTGCTGCATTGCCGCTTACCTCATTGCTGGCGTTTATATGGATGCATTTTGAGGGTGTAGAGTCTGAGCGGATTGCCGATCTTTCCAGTCAAATCTTCTGGCTGGTGCTGCCCTCGCTGGTTTTGTTCTTGCTCCTGCCATGGTTGATCAGACAGGGCTTGGGATTCTGGTTTAGTCTCGCACTATCAGTCTTGATTACCGTTGCTTGTTACCTCGCGCTGCTGCCGATGTTGCGCAAGTTCGGGGTGGAGTTGTAATCGCTGATGCACTGAAATGCTCACTACACTATCCAGCTGGCTAACCCACCTCGAATCCCTGCACCCCAAAACCATCGCGCTCGGTCTGGAGCGGGTGGCGCAGGTCAAGCAGCGGCTGAATCTTCAGCCCGAATTTCCCGTCATCATCGTCGGCGGCACCAATGGCAAGGGCTCGGTGTGCGCCATGCTCGAAGCCATTCTGCATGCCGCCGGATACCGCGTCGGCTGCTACACCTCGCCGCATCTGCTGCATTACAACGAGCGCGTCCGCATCGACAAGCAGCAGGCGAGCGATGCGGAGTTGTGTGCTTCGTTCGAGGCCATCGAGCGGGCGCGTGGCGACATCGCCTTGACCTATTTCGAATTCGGCACGCTCGCCGCGATGCAGTGCTTCATCGAGCATGAGGTGGATGTCGCCATCCTCGAAGTGGGGCTGGGCGGGCGGCTGGATGCGGTGAACGTGTTCGATGCGGATGTGGCGGTGGTGACCAGCGTGGACATCGATCATGTGGATTACCTGGGCGACACCCGCGAGCAGATCGCCTTCGAGAAGGCGGGCATCTTTCGCCCGGGCAGGGTGGCGATCTGCGCTGACAGCGATGTACCGCAGGTTCTGGCACAACATGCACACGGGATTGGCGCGGAGTTGTGGTGCATCGGTCGTGAGTTCGGTTTTGTGTCACATCAGGGGCAGTGGGACTTTTTCAGCCCCGTCGGTGCGCGTCACGCTTTACCGATTCCCGCCCTGCGCGGCGCTTACCAGTTGAGTAACGCCAGCGCGGTGCTGGCAGCGCTGGACGCCTTGCGCGGGCGGCTGCCGGTGGGTAATGACGCGGTGCGGCGCGGGCTGGTCGAGGTGCAACTGGCCGGACGGTTCCAGTTCGTGCCGGGGGTTCCAACGCTGATCCTGGATGTGGCGCACAACCCGCACGCGGCGCGCTCGCTGGCGCAGAATCTCGCCAGCCTGCAGCCTGCCAAGACTTATGCCGTATTCGCCATGCTGAAAGACAAGGATATGGCAGGCGTGGTCGAGGCGCTGAAAGATTGCATCGACGTGTGGCTGGTGGCGGGAATCGATGCCCCGCGTGGGGCCTCGGCGGAAGAGCTGGCGCAAGTGGTTCGGGAGGCTGAAGTGTCGGGCAGGGTCGAGCAGTTCACCACCATCGCTGAGGCGCTAACCCCCGCCCTGACACAGGCCAGTGCGGCGGATCGCATCGTGGCGTTCGGCTCCTTCTATACCGTGGCCGAGGCGATGACCTGCGCGAAAGCGTGTTCGTTATAGCGCGAGGTAAAGGTGGGGCGGAGGGAAGAATGCTGTTTGGCGTCCTCGACTGGAATCGAACCAGTAATTGACCCTTAGGAGGGGCCGGTTATATCCATTTAACTACGAGGACGGCGGCGCGCATTCTAGCGCAAACCCTGTCGATGTAGGACTCAACCTATGAGCAAACGATTGCCGCAGACAGTCTGGGTGTTGGGCTTGGTCAGTTTCTTCAATGATCTGGCGTCGGAGATGGTGACGCCGTTTATCCCCATCCTGATCGCCACGGTGCTGGGCGCCGGGCCGATGGTGCTGGGGCTGGTGGAGGGCGTGGCCGATGCGGCGGCGAGCTTTCTCAAACTGTGGGCGGGGCGCTATTCTGATGCCCGTCACGGACGCCGCAAGCAGTTGACGCTGCTGGGTTATGGGCTGTCGAACCTGGCCCGTCCGTTGTTGGGGTTGGCGGGGAGTTGGGGAGCGTTGCTGCTGCTGCGCAGTTTGGATCGCGTCGGCAAGGGCATTCGCAGCGCCCCGCGCGATGCCCTGCTGGCCGGGGCGGTGCATGCTTCCCATCACGGTTTCGCCTACGGTTTTCAGCGCGCCTTGGATAATGCGGGCGCGATGGGCGGCAGTCTGATCGCCATCGTTGCCCTCAGTTGGGGCGGCATGAGCATCCCGCAGGTGATCTCCTGGTCCTTCGTGCCGGGATTGGTGGTGATGGGACTATTGTTCCTCGGGGTGAAAGAGCCCCCACCACTGGAGATCGAGGCCGAGAAAATCAAGGCGGCGCCGTTGCATTGGGCCGGCCTGACGCAGTCCACTCGTCGCTATCTGCAAGTGCTGGTGCTATTTACCTTTGCGCGCGCCTCCGAGGCGTTCATCCTGTTGCGCGGTCACGATCTGGGTATGAGCGTGGTGCAGGTGTTGTTGCTGTGGGCGACATTGAACGTGTGCAAGTCGGCGACTTCGGTCTATGGCGGGCGCATGGCGGACGCATTTGGACTTGATCGGCTGACCCTGGTGGGCTGGACCGGCTACGGCCTGAGTTATCTGGCCATCGCGCTGGTCGGCCACGTGGATGCGCTGTGGCTGGCGGTGATTGCCTATGGTCTGGTGACCGGTCTGAGCGAAGGCTCGGAGCGCGCGTTGATCAGCGTCTATGCGCACGAGCATGAGCGCGGCGCGGCGTTCGGCTGGTATCATCTCGCGCTTGGTTTGAGCGCCATCCCGGCCGGGTTGCTGTTCGGCTCGCTGTGGACGCTGTGGGGCGTGACGGTCGCTTTCCTGACGGCGGGCTGCCTGGCGCTGACGTGTGTGATGATATTGCGAGGCTGGCATCCGGCCCCGATGAAGAAAACAAAGAAGGGAGTCTGAAAATGTCCATGAGATGGAATGTACTGCTGGCGTGGTTCCTGCTGCCACAGGTGTTGGCGATGGGCTGGGTAGCGGCTCTCGGTCGCTTGCCATTGAGCATAGTGGGTATGGAGACGGCGGAAGAGGGCATCCCGGGCCGCATCGTCGGCGCCATTCTGGTATTCGCCGTGGTGTATTACCTGGATCGCAGTCGCGGCGGCTTGCCGCCGCAGGGCAATCCCGAAGGCAACGGTTTTGAACTGGGGCGCAAGCTGGTGCTGGCGGCCAATGGGTTGGCGGCGATATTGCTGGTGCTGGAGATGGCCTTGCAGACCATCACCGATCATAACGTCGGCGTGGTGGTGTCCAATTTCTCCGAGGCGTTCGGCTACTGGGTGATGGGCATGTGGGCGGTGGGGTTTTCCATGCTGTACCAATCCGCGCAACCGGCCAAGGCCTGAGCGTCCGAGTAGATGCCCTATTTGACTCTAGAAAACGCCTGTCTGGCGTTCGGCCATGTCGACCTGCTGGCGCACACGGCCTTTCAGCTTGACGAGGGCGAGCGGGTCGGGCTGATCGGCCGCAACGGCGGTGGTAAATCCAGCCTGATGCGAGTGCTGGCGGGGCAGGCGCATCTGGATGACGGGCTGGTGTGGCGCGCGCCGACGGCGCGTATCTGCTACGTCAGCCAGGAGCCGACGCTGCATCCCGAAGCCAGCGTCTACGACGAAGTGGCGCGCGGATTGGGCGAGTTGCAGCGGCTGCTGACCGAGTATCACCACCTTTCCCATCAACTGGCCGAGCCGGACGCCGACCACGAAGCGCTGCTGGAAGCGATGCAGCCGCTGCAAACCGCGCTGGAGGCGCAGAACGGCTGGGCGGTGCAGGCGCGCATCGAAACAGTGATTTCCAAGCTGGGGCTGGACGCCGAGGCCAAGATCGCCACGCTCTCCGGCGGGGTGAAGAAGCGCGTGGCACTGGCGCAAGCGCTGGTGGCCGAGCCGGAAGTGCTGATCCTCGATGAGCCGACCAACCATCTGGATTTTTCTTCCATCGAATGGCTGGAAGGGCTGCTCAACAATTTCCGTGGCAGCGTGTTGCTGGTCACCCACGACCGCCGCTTCCTCGACAATGTGGCGACGCGCATTGTCGAGCTGGATCGCGGCAAACTGAATTCTTTCCCCGGCAATTTCGCCGCCTACCAGCGCATCAAGGAACGCATGCTGGCTGACGAGGCGGTGGTGAACGCCAAGTTCGACAAGGTGCTGGCGCAGGAAGAAGTGTGGATACGCAAGGGCGTGGAAGCACGGCGCACCCGCAACGAGGGCCGCGTGCGGCGGCTGGAGGCGCTGCGGCTGGAGCGTGCGGCGCGGCGCGAGAAAGTCGGCAAGGTGGAGATGAATCTCGACAGCGGCGAACGCTCCGGCAAGCTGGTGGCGGAGTTGCAGCATGTCAGCAAATCGTTCGGCGGCAAGGCTGTCATCAAAGACTTCTCCTGCCGCATCCAGCGCGGCGACAAGATCGGCCTGCTCGGCCCCAACGGCGCGGGCAAGAGCACGCTGCTGAAGATTCTGCTGGGCGAGCTGGAGCCGGACGAGGGCCGCGTCAAACTCGGCACCAAGATCGCCGTGGCCTATTTCGACCAGTTGCGCGAGCAGCTCGACGACAACGCCACGCTAGCCGACACCATCAGCCAGGGCGCGGATTACATCGAGATTGGCGGGGTGAAAAAGCACGTCATCTCCTATCTGGGCGACTTCCTGTTCGCGCCGGAACGTGCCCGTTCGCCGGTGAAAAGCTGCTCCGGCGGCGAGCGCAACCGGCTGCTGCTGGCGCGTCTGTTTACCCGCCCGGCCAACGTGCTGGTGCTGGACGAGCCGACCAACGATCTCGACATCGAAACGCTGGAGCTGCTGGAAGAACTGCTCGCCAACTACGACGGCACGCTGTTTCTGGTCAGCCACGACCGCGCCTTCCTCGACAACGTGGTGACGCAGGTGATCGCCTTTGAGGGCGACGGCAAACTGATGGAATACGTCGGCGGCTATGAGGACTGGGTGCGTGCCAAACAGTTCACCGCGACTTCGCAGGAAACTGCCAAGCCTGTCGCCGTGCCCGCCAAATCGGCTCCTGCGCCACAACTTGCCAAAGCCCCGAGCAAGAAACTCAGTTTCAAGGAGCAGCGCGAACTGGACGAGATTCCCGCCCGCATCGAGGCGCTGGAAAAGGAGCAGGAAGAACTCTCCGCCACGCTGGGCAATGGCAGCCTCTACCGCGACAACCCCGCCCACGCCCGCCAGTTGCAGGCGCGCAGCGACGCCATCGAGGAAGAGCTGCTGGGGGTGATGGAACGGTGGGAAGCGCTGGAAGCCAAGCAGGTGGCGGGATGAAGGTTGGCGGCTTGCTGCACGCCACCTTTTTGTGCGCCGATCTGGCGCGGTCGGCGGCGTTCTATGAAGGCGTGCTGGGCCTGACGCCCGATCCTGCGCGCCCCGACTTGGGTTTTTCCGGCGTGTGGTACGAGGTCGCGCCCGGCCAGCAACTCCACCTGATGCGCTTGCCCGATCCCGAAGTCGGCCTGCAACGCCCAAGCCACGGTGGACGCGACCGTCACGTGGCGCTGGCGGTGGACGATCTGGGCGAACTGGTCCGGCGTCTGGCGGCGGCATGCATCCCACACACCTTGAGCCAGTCCGGACGGCAAGCGCTGTTCTGCCGCGACCCGGATGGCAACGCGCTGGAGTTCATCCAATCATGATTTTAGCTGCGGATGCTTGCCCGTGCGGCAGCGGTCGCCGTTACAGCCAGTGCTGCCAGCCCTGGCACGATGGTGCAGCCGCGCCCACGGCGGAAGCGCTCATGCGTTCGCGTTACACCGCCTATGTGCTGGGGATGGAGGGCTACTTGCTATCGACCTGGCATCCCAGCACCCGCCCGGAAAAGCTCGACTTGCAAGCCGAAGGACAGCCGAAATGGCTGGGACTCACCGTAAAGCTCCACCTCCCAGCAGGCGACGCCGCCCAGGTGGAATTCGTGGCGCGCTATCGTGAAGGCGGGCGCGGCCACCGGCTGCACGAGATCAGTCGCTTCGTGCGCGAGGATGGGCGTTGGTCTTACGTGGACGGCGACTTTCCGCACGCGCCTAACTAGCTGGATCTGTAACTGACCTTCTCCCGGAAAGGCGTCTTCCAACGGTGACATAAAATGACGGTCACGAAAGGAAAGGGAGACCGCGGTGTTGAGTTGCATCCAAAACTGACCCATCTGACGCAGTAATTTGCATCCAAATTTGACCCACGTATGGATACTGTTGGTCGATGTCAAAGATGAACAGGCGGAGGCTTTTTACCGTCACTTCGGTTTCATCCCGCTTCCAGACACTTCTCGCACATTGTTTTTCCCTCTATCTGGCATAGCTGTTTAAAGGATAGCCCTCCAGCACGAAGTGCGTCACAAACTGGGATAGGCTTCGTGCATATCCTGGCAGAGAAACAGACACCAAAATGAAATGTGCACTCCCCAATTAGTGAAGCTCACTCTATTCACGACCGGTAAAACGACAAACTCGAACCGGCGATGCTAGCGACAGAGAATGGGGGCTGGAATGGGTGGAGAAATGCGCAAATTTGGAGCGAAGAGAAAGCCGCAAACAAAAAGGCCCGCACGGGGCGGGCTTTTGCGACGTTTCTGCAGTTGGCTGACCAACTGCAAGGCTGTCTGGCGGAGAGAGAGGGATTCGAACCCTCGATCCAGGTTTTGCCCGGATGCACCCTTAGCAGGGGTGTGCCTTCGACCTCTCGGCCATCTCTCCAGCGGGCGCGCAGAATACTCGAAACGGCGCGTCCGGTCAAACTCAAGCGTCTTCCTGATCCAGCTCGAAGGCCTTGTGCAGCACGCGGACGGCCAGTTCCAGATACTTCTCGTCGATGACGACGGAGATTTTGATCTCGGAGGTGGAGATCATCTGGATGTTGATGCCTTCCTCGGCCAGGGTGCGGAACATCTTGCTGGCGATGCCGACGTGCGAGCGCATGCCGACGCCGACCACGGAGACTTTGGCGGTCTTGTTGTCGCCGACCACGGTGCGTGCGCCGATGTGCGGCTGGACCTGGTTTTTCAGGATGTCCATCGCCTTGTTGAATTCGCCACGGTTGACGGTGAACGAAAAGTCGGTGGTGCCATCGTTGCCGACATTCTGAATGATCATGTCCACATCGATGTTGGCATCGGCGACCGGGCCGAGAATCTGGTAGGCGATGCCGGGCTTGTCGGGTACGCCGATAACGGTGATCTTGGCTTCGTCGCGGTTGAAGGCAATGCCAGAAATGATGGCCTGTTCCATTTTGTCGTCTTCCTCAAAAGTAATCAACGTGCCTTCGCCCGGATCGTCCAGGAACGAGGAGAGCACGCGCAGCTTGACCTTATACTTGCCAGCGAATTCTACCGAGCGGATCTGCAGCACCTTGGAGCCCAGGCTGGCCATCTCCAGCATCTCCTCGAAGGTGATGCTCTTCAGGCGGCGCGCTTCCGGCACCACGCGCGGGTCGGTGGTGTAGACGCCGTCCACGTCGGTGTAGATCTGGCATTCGTCGGCGCGCAGGGCGGCGGCCAGCGCCACGCCAGTGGTGTCCGAGCCGCCACGCCCCAGGGTGGTGATGTTGCCGTGCTCGTCCACACCCTGAAAACCGGCCACCACCACGACGTAGTCGTTGGCGAGGTCGGCGCGGATGTTCTGTTCGTCGATGCTCAGGATGCGCGCCTTGGTGTAGGCGCTGTCGGTGAGGATGCTCACCTGGCCGCCAGTGTAGCTCTTGGCTTTCAGGCCCTCGGCTTGCAGCGCCATCGCCAGCAGGCCGATGGTGACCTGTTCGCCGGTGGAGACGATCACATCCAGTTCGCGTGGATCGGGATGTGTCTGGATGTCCTTGGCCAGCGCAATCAGACGGTTGGTTTCGCCGCTCATGGCGGAGACGGCGACCACCACCTGATGTCCCTGAGACTTGAATCTTGCGATGCGGCGGGCGACGTTCTTGATGCGGTCGGTGCTGCCGACCGAGGTGCCGCCGTATTTCTGTACGATCAGTGCCACGATATTCCTGCTGAAGGGTGTTGAAACAAGCGCGCATTCTACCCGAAAAAATCGCGGCTGGCCGTGGTGGCGCGCTCTGCTAAACTCCGGCGCTGAACCGGATGCCCGATAGACCCATGCCGCAGATCACCCACCGCCCGTATTCTTCCGCCGTTGCTGCCGATCTGGCCGCCGAAGGCGTCCCGCCGCTGCTGGCGCGCATCTACGCTGCACGCGGCATCCAGCGCGCCGACGAGCTGGAGACCGGTTTGCAGCGCTTGCTGCCGTTCGCTGCGATGAAGGGCGTGCGCGAGATGGCGGTGCGGCTGGCTGATGCCATCGCGGCGGGCGAACGCCTGCTGGTCGTGGCCGATTACGACGCCGACGGCGCTACCGCCTGCGCCGTGGCGGTGCGCGGATTGTTGTTGTTCGGTGCCGAGGTCGATTTCATCGTCCCCAACCGCTTTGAATACGGCTACGGCCTGACGCCTGAAATTGTAGAGCTCGCGGCGGAGTGTGGCCCGGACATCATCCTCACCGTGGACAACGGCATCGCCAGCGTGGAAGGCGTGGCCGAGGCAAACCGGCGCGGTATCCGCGTGCTGGTCACCGACCACCACCTGCCCGGCGACGCGCTGCCGGAGGCTGCGTGCATCGTCAACCCCAACCAGCCCGGCTGCGATTTCCCCAGCAAGCATCTGGCGGGCGTGGGCGTGATGTTCTACACCCTGCTGGCGTTGCGGGCGGAACTTAGATCAAGAGGGGCTTTTGGCGACATGGGTTCCCCCACCCCCATCCCCTCCCCCGGAGGGAGAGGGGAGCCCAATCTCGCCACCTTGCTCGACTTGGTGGCCCTCGGCACCATCGCCGACGTGGTGAAGCTGGATCACAACAACCGCATTCTGGTGCAGCAGGGGCTGGCGCGCATCCGTGCCGGGCGGGCCTGCGCCGGGATCAACGCGCTGTTGCAGGTGGCGAAGCGGTCGGCGGAGCGGGCATCGAGCTACGACCTGGGCTTCGCGGTCGGACCGCGTCTGAATGCCGCCGGGCGGCTGGAGGACATGAGCCTGGGCATCCGCTGTCTGCTCACCGACGACCCCGTAGAGGCCGCCGCGCTGGCGCAGCAGCTCGACGAGCTGAACCGCGCCCGACGCGACATCGAGGCCGACATGCAGGAATCGGCGCTGGCTTCGCTGGGCAACGTGCGCCAGCATGACGGCTACACCCTGGCGATCTACGACGAGAGCTGGCATCAGGGCGTGATCGGTATCCTCGCCTCGCGCCTCAAGGATAAATTCCACCGCCCGGTGATCGCTTTTGCCCGCGCCAACAGCGATGAACTGAAAGGCTCCGGCCGCAGCATTCCCGGCCTGCATCTGCGCGATGCGCTGGATCTGGTCGCCAAGCGCCATCCGCACGCCATCCTCAAGTTCGGCGGCCACGCCATGGCGGCGGGGGTGGCGGTGGCGGCGGAGCATCTCGCCGAATTCCAGTCCGCTTTCGAGGAGGTTGTGCAGTCGCTGCTCAGTCCTGCCGATTTGATACGCCAGATCGAGACCGACGGCGAACTTGCTGCCGCCGAATTTACCTTGGAGGCGGCGCGGGCGCTGGAGCGGCAAGTGTGGGGGCAGGGCTTTCCGGCCCCGGGCTTTGAGGGCGAATTTGCCGTGCAGGGCCAGCGCGTAGTGGGTGAAAAGCACCTCAAACTGCGCCTCGCCGCCCATGGCCGCAGCTTCGACGCTATCCGCTTCTTCAATCCCACCGAACTGCCCGGGCGCATCCGTGCCGTGTACAAGCTGGGCGTGAACGAATACCAGGGCAACGCCAGCCTGCAACTCATCATCGAACACTGTGAGCCTTTAGTCTAAGGTGGTTCGGGCAGTAGGGGTATGGCGTTGTATAATCCGCGCCGTAACTTGAAAGGTCTATGTCGTGGTTCGCAAGCGTTTCATTCATAAATTGATTTGTGGCGGGGTGGGTTGCGCCGGTTTGTTGTCGGCGTATGCCGGGCCGATCGGCGAAGTGGCGCCCGGAGCACCGCGCTACGATGTGCCCGCGAAACCGAGGGCGGGCGCCGTTACAAGCAAGCGGGATCAGAGTACGCCGGCTGGCGACCACTATGAAGGGCGCTTCAACGAAGATGGCGGATTGAGCGGCAAGGGAACCTATCGCTGGACGAATGGCAATCGCTATGTCGGCGGCTTCAGTGGCAATCAGCCGCATGGTCGCGGCGTGTTCACCTGGGCCAATGGCAACCGCTACGAAGGCGATTACGTGCGCGGGGTCATGCAAGGAAAAGGCATTTTCACCTGGGCCAACGGTGACCTCTATGAGGGGGATTTCGTCAAGGGAAAACGCACCGGCAAGGGGGTCTTTGTCTGGGAAAACGGCGATCGCTTCGAGGGGGATTTCGTCAATGACAAGCGTACCGGACACGGCATGTTGAAATGGGTGAACGGCAACCGTTACGAGGGCGATTTCGTCAACGACGTGCGCGTCGGCAAGGGCGTGTTTGTCTGGCCGAATGGTAGCCGTTATCAAGGCGATTTCCATGACGACATGGCCAATGGCTACGGCGTCTATTTCTGGTTCAACGGCGAGCGCTATGAGGGCGACTTTGTCGATGACAAGCGCACCGGACGCGGCGTGTTGACCTGGCCGAACGGTAATCGTTACGAGGGTGATTTTGCCAACGACTATCGCTCGGGGCGCGGTGTGTTCAGCTGGGCCAACGGCAACCGCTACGAAGGCGAATTCCTGCGCAGCCAGATCACCGGCGAGGGCGTGTTCACCTGGCCGAACGGTGATGTGTATCGTGGCAGCATGATGCGCGGACGGATGCAGGGCAAGGGTGTATTCACCTGGGTGAACGGCGAGCGCTACGAGGGTGATTTCCTGGATAACAAGCGCACCGGACGCGGCAGCTATTATTGGACCAACGGCAACCGGCTGGAAGGCAATTTCGTCAAGGATCGCCAGGTGGGCGAAGGCATCCTGACAACGGCTGAAGGCAAGGAGATTTCGGGGGGCTCCGACGCGTCACGCATGAACCGGATGATGAAGCCGGGCGGAGATACCGCCCCCACGCTTCCGGAAGCGGGGGAGCTACGTTGAGCACAGTCGCGCACCGGTTAGTGGTGCGCGGCTGCTTTCACCTTCTTGTAGCTGATTCCGATGGCGATGGCGATGGCCAGCCAGACCGCTGACAGGACGAAATTCACCACCGCAAAATTGGCTAGGCTGAAGCCGAAAATATTCATCCCCAAAAAGACGATCAGAGCCTGGATCAGGTCGCCCAGACGCCAGATGAAAGTGTCGATGCAGGTCTTTCCCTTGTATTTCTTTTCCCGGCTCACCGGCAGGAACAGCGCATGGCGGGTGGTGCTCTGGATCGAGTAGTCGGTGCTGTTCTCGGCGATCTTGACCAGGTAGATGATCCAGAACGATGGGATGAAAGCGATTAGGCCGTAGCCGAAGAACACCAGGATGGGCAGGATCAGCAACGCGCCCTGGATGCCGATGGCTTGCCAGATGCGGCGCACGAACATGAGCTGGAAGATCAGCGTCAGCAGGTTGACGAAGAAGTAGAAGTCGCCATAAGTGTTGCCGATGGCATCGCCTTTGGTCAGTTCGTGGGTGGCGTCGGCCAGCACTTCGGCTTCGGACTGCGCGACGATGATCTTGGCCAGAATGAACTCGCCCGTGCTGTTGATGCAGTTGAGCAACAGTACGAACAGGCCGATCAGCAGCAGATAACGATCTTTCAGTACCAGCGAGAAGCCACTGAAAATGCTGACGTTGCCATCCGCCGCCGGGCTGTCGTCGTGATGGCCGCGCGAATTGGCAGGCACGGTCATGTCGGCCAGTGCGCTGATCATTACCGAGAACACCAGAATGATGGCGGCGGAGAGCATCATGCCGTAAGCACCGACGAAAGGGATGCCGATGGTGGCCACTTCCGAGCCGAGCAGCGAACCCAGAGTCGATCCGACCGCGATGAAGGCGAACAGCCGGTGTCCGGCTTCCACGCTGAAGGTGTCCGCCGCGAACGCCCAGAACTGGGCGATCAGCGTGACGCTGAGGATGCCCAGCCAGACAAAGAATGGTACGCCGACATTGACGCCCAGCCAGCCCAGGATGACGAACAGCAGCAGGTTGGAGGAAAAGAAGAAAATGATGGTACGCAACAGGGCCAGGCGCTGGCGAGACTGGAACAGCATGCCGTAGACCGGTACGGCGATCAGCAGCAGGATGGCCTGCATCGCCACGGCATAGCTGCGCAGCTCGGCGCCGCCCTGGGTCAGGATCAGCGCCTCGCGCACCGGCTTCAGTAGGTAGTAAGCGAACAGCAGCAGGAAAGAGTTGAAAAACAGATAAGCGACACTGAGTCCTTCTCCCGGCTGGACTTTGGTGAAGATGGAAAGGTATTTTTCCAGTCGAGAATATTCGGCTTGATTGGCTGGACTCATAAAAGGGCTGCATCGATTTGCAGCGTTCCGGCGAGTTGCTTGATGACGCCGTATTCTAGCTGAATTTGCGTTGGCTTACCCGAACTTGGCAGGCGGTCAAATACCCAGCGCGCGAGCGCCCTGATAGAAGGTGAAGCTCACCAGCCAGGCCAGCGCCAGCGACCAGCCCAAGGTGAGCAGGGTGAATCCTGCACGGCGCGATTCACTGCGCAGGGTGGCTAGGGCGGAGAGGCAGGGGGTGTAGATCAGGGTGAATAGCATGAAGCTGTAGGCCTGCACCCAGTCGAGCTGTTGTCCCAGAGCGGCGGAAAGCGCGTCGCCGGAGAGGCCGTAGATCACCGCCAGCGAGCCGATGACGATTTCCTTGGCGACGAAGCCAAAGATCAGCGCGATGGTGAGCTGCTCGTTGATGCCGAGCGGGGCGAACAGCGGGTGCAGCCAGCCGCCGATGATGCCCGCCAGCGAGTCGGCGCTGGCCGGGGCGGCGGAAGTCGGCAAATGGGTGAGCAGCCAGACCAGTACCACGCCCGCGACGATGAATTTGCTGGCGCGGGTGAGGAAATGGGTGACTTCATGCCAGCCGCGCAGCCACATCTGGCGGGCGGTGGGGAAACGGTAGGGCGGCAGCTCCAGCACGAAGGGTTCGTTGTTGGGGAAGCGGCCCTTGAACAGCAGCGCGGTCAGGATGGCGGCGGCGAAGCTCACCAGATACAGGCTGAACAGCGCCAGCGGCGCGGCTTGCGGCGAGAATAGCGCGGCGCTGACGAAGACGAAGACTTGCAAGCGAGCCGAGCACAGCGAGAACGGAATCACCAGCATGGAAAGCAGGCGCAGGCCGGGCGAGCGCATCACCCGCGTGCCCATCAGCGCGGGCACGTTGCAGCCGAAACCCATCAGCAGCATCACGAAGCTGCGTCCGTCCAGCCCCATCCGCGCCATCAGCACATCCATCAGGAAGGCGGCGCGCGACAAATAGCCGGTGTCTTCGACGGTGGCCATGAACAGGAAGAACAGCACGATGATGGGCACGAAGGCGGCCACGGTGGCGATGCCGTTGTAAACGCCGTCCAGCAACAATCCGCGCAGGAGATCGGGCAAGGGGGCGAGCAGCGGTTCGACGGCGGCCTCGCGCAGCCAGCCGAGCGCTTCGTTTACTCCACCTTGCAGCGGCTGGCCGAGCAGGAAGATGCCCTGAAACAGCAGATACATGATGCCGAAAAAGATCGGCAGACCCAGCCAGGGGTGCAGCAGCAGGCGGTCGATGCGGTCGGTGCGGGAGTCGGACAGGCGCGCCGGGGTCTGCACCGCATGGCGGAGGATGCGGGTCATCTCCGACTCGATGTGTTCGTCCTGTTCCAGTTGTGCGCGCAGGTGTTCGGCCATGCCGGGCGTGGGATAGCACAGGGCGCGTGTTACCGCCTCCAGTGCAGGTGCGTAACCTGTGCCGTATTTTGCGCTGAGCAGGAAGATCGGCAGATCGAGCGATTCGGCCATTTTTTCGGCGTCGATGGTGATGCCGAACTTCTTGGCTTCGTCCGCCATGTTGAGCAGCACCACCATGTTCAGCTCAAGCTGTTTGAGTTGCAGCAGCAGGCTCAGTTGCCGTTCGATCTGGGTGGCGTTGAGCACCACGATGGCGAGGTCGGGCACATTGTCGTGCAGGAAATGGCGCACCACCTGTTCGTCTTCGGAAAAGCCGTGCAGGTCGTAGATGCCGGGCAGGTCGATGATCTCCACCATGTCGCCGGAGAGCAGAATCTTGCCGGAGAGCAGCTCCACCGTGACGCCGGGCCAGTTGCCCACGCGCGCCGCGCCGCCGGTGATGCGGTTGAACAGGGTGGATTTGCCGGTGTTCGGCATTCCCAGCAGGGCGATGCGCTTCATTGTTGCTGGACCGTGATCTGTTCGGCTTCGGTAATGCGAAGCAAAATATCGGTGGCGCCGATCCGTACTTGCAATGGCCCGCCAAAACTGGCGCGGCGGATCACCTGAACGACCTTGCCGGAGCGGAATCCCAGGGCCAGCAGGCGCTGGTGCAGCGCCGGATCGGTGTGGATGCCGGCGAGGATGGCCTGATCTCCGGGATGGAGTGCGCTGAGCGGCATGGTAGGGACGACGGTTTCTTTTGCAGACATGGGCGGCATTATTCCATAGATCGTCTCTGACCGCGCGACGGCGTCCGGCTGCTCAATCGCGGGAAAAGCTGGTAGCATCGCCGCCATTCGTATTTGTCGGTCGCCGGGAGGAGGGGAGACCGACTATAACCATCCTTTTCGCTCCAACGTGACACACGCCGAACACACCCCGATGATGCGCCAATATCTGGCGCTCAAGGCCCAGCATCCCGACATGCTGCTGTTTTACCGCATGGGCGACTTCTACGAGCTGTTCATGGACGACGCCGTGCGCGTCGCCAAGTTGCTCGACATTACCCTCACCCAGCGCGGTGCCTCCGGCGGCGTGCCGATCAAGATGGCGGGCGTGCCTTACCACGCCGCCGAGCAATATCTGGCGCGGCTGGTGCGCATGGGCGAATCGGTGGCGATCTGCGAACAGATCGGCGACCCGGCAACCAGCAAAGGCCCGGTCGAACGCAAGGTGGTGCGCATCGTCACCCCCGGCACCGTCACCGATTCCGCCCTGTTGGAAGAGAAACGCGACAACCTGCTGCTGGCACTGCACGCCGACGGCCCGCGCACCGGGCTGGCTTGGCTCAACCTCGCCTCCGGCCAGTTCAGCGTGGCCGAAATCGGCACGGCCAGCCTCGCCGCCGAACTGGAGCGGCTGCAACCGTCGGAAATATTGTCCGCAGAAGATGCTCCCCCTCTCCCCCCGGAGGAGGGCTGGGGTGGGGGAAATCGCCGTGGAAATGCAGCCTTCACCACGCTGCCCGCCTGGCAATTCGATTTCGACGCCGCCCGGCGCGCGCTGTGCCAGCAGTTCGCCACCCGCGACCTGGCCGGTTTCGGCTGCGACGGCTTCACCCTAGGCGTGTCCGCCGCCGGGGCGCTGCTGGGCTATGCCAAGCTCACCCAAGGGCAGACCATCGCCCACGTGCGCAGCATTCAGGTCTACCACGCCGACCAGTATGTGCGGCTGGACGCCGCCACCCGCCGCAATCTGGAAATCACCCAGACCCTGCGCGGCGAACCCGCCCCGACGCTGCTCTCGCTGCTCGACACCTGCGCTTCGAACATGGGCAGCCGTCTGCTCGCACACTGGCTGCACCACCCGCTGCGTGATAGGACTGTGTTAAATGCAAGACATGAAGCTGTAGAGCAGCTTTTGCTTCCCTCTCCCCATGGGGGAGGGATTGAGAGTGTGGGAACCCGAGGTGAAGTACGCACTGATCTTTCCCCCACCCTAACCCTCCCCCGAGGGGAGAGGGAACTGCACCGCTCCGTCCACGACGCGCTGAAACCCTGCGTGGATGTAGAGCGCATCACCGCCCGCATCGCCCTCAAATCCGCCCGCCCGCGCGATCTTTCCGGCCTGCGCGACACGCTGGCGCAACTGCCGCAGTTGCTTGCGCTGCTGGACAACACCGACTCCCCCCGCATCGCCGAACTCGCCCGGATGCTGGACGCCGCCGATTTCCACCAATCCGTTCGTCCTGAGCGTAGCGCCCCGCGCGAAGTCGAAGGATCGTCGCGCAGCGACGACCAGGCCGCTGCGCTGGTCGAGCTCCTGCAACGCACCCTCAAAACCGAACCCTCTTCCGTGCTGCGCGAAGGCGGCGTGATCGCCGACGGTTTCGATGCCGAGCTGGATGAACTGCGCGGCATACAAAGCAACTGCGGCGATTTCCTGCTGGCGCTGGAGACGCGCGAACGCGCCCGCACCGGCATCGACAAGTTGAAAGTCGAATACAACCGCGTCCACGGTTTCTATATCGAAGTAAGCGTCGCCAACGCCGACAAGGTGCCGGACGACTACCGCCGCCGCCAGACGCTGAAGAACGTCGAGCGCTACATCACGCCCGAGCTGAAGGCCTTCGAGGACAAGGCACTCTCCGCCAACGACCGCGCCCTGGCGCGCGAAAAATGGCTGTACGAGCAACTGCTGGATGCCCTCGCGCCCTTCATCCCGCAACTGCAACGCATCGCCGCCGCCATCGCCGAACTGGACGTGCTCGCCACCTTCGCCGAACGCGCCGCCACGCTGAATTTCAGCGCGCCGCAATTTACGGACGAGCCCGTGCTGCGCATCAGCGCGGGCCGCCATCCGGTGGTGGGAGCGCAGGTCGAGCAGTTCATCGCCAACGACTGCCAGTTAAGCGAGTCGCGCAAATTGCTGCTGATCACCGGCCCCAACATGGGCGGTAAATCGACCTACATGCGTCAGACCGCGCTCATCGCCCTGCTTGCCCACGTCGGCAGCTTCGTCCCGGCGCAGTCCGCCGTGCTGGGCGAGATCGACCAGATCTTCACACGCATCGGCGCGTCCGACGACCTCGCCTCCGGTCGCTCCACCTTCATGGTCGAGATGACCGAAGCCGCCAACATCCTGCACAACGCCTCCGAACGCAGTCTGGTGCTGGTGGACGAAATCGGCCGTGGCACCTCCACCTTCGACGGCCTGGCGCTGGCTTACGCCATCGCCCGGCATCTGCTGGAAAATAACCGCAGCTACACCCTGTTCGCCACCCATTACTTCGAACTGACGCGGCTGGCGGAAGAATTCGCCCAACTCGCCAACGTCCACCTCGCCGCCGTCGAACACCAGCACAGCATCGTCTTCCTGCACAGCGTCAACGAAGGCGCGGCCAGCCAAAGCTACGGCCTGCAAGTCGCCGCACTCGCCGGCGTGCCGCACAGCGTCATCCGCAGCGCCAAACGCCAACTCGTCCGCCTCGAACAACAAAGCGCCGCCCAGAATCCGCAAGGCGACCTCTTCGCCGCCGCCCCGCCGCCGGAACCCGAAGAGCCGGAAGAACACCCGCTCGTCGCCGCCCTGCGTGACCTCGACCCGGATGATCTCAGCCCGAAAGCGGCGCTGGAGCGGATTTATCAGTTGAAGAAGCTGTTGTAGCATACGCGGCAAAGGAGGCTGACATCGGACACGCATTACACGCATTGGGCATCGATAGCATGAGCGTCGAAGACCGCATCACGCTGGTCAAGGACATTTGGGACTCGGTCGCCATCGAAGCAGGTCTGCTCCCCCCGTCCCGTGCTGAAATCGCCGAGCTTGATCGTCGTCTGGCCGAAGACGAATCCACCCCGGACGACACTGCAGCTTGGGAAACCATCAAGGCTGAAGCCCAGGCACGCTGGCAACGCTGATGCGCCAAGTACTTTTCCGTAAACAGGCGCGCCTCGAATTCGACGAGGCAGGCGACTGGTATGAGAAGGAGCGCACGGGCCTCGGCCCAGAGTTCTTGGCAGAAATTCACCAGCTTCTCCAGCGTATCGCCAGCAACCCCGAGCAATTTCCGATACTGCACCGCGATGTACGCAAGGCCGTCACCAAACGTTTCCCCTATTGCACTATTTTCGTGAGCGCGACCACAAGATCGTTGTTCTGGCCGTGTTTCACAGCGCACGCAATCCGGCGATATGGAGAAGAAGGGGATAATTGGGCACAATGCCATAATCTTTCACCTATTTGCCGCTCCGCATAACAAATCAAAGCGAGACTAAATATGGACTTCGATGTAAATGCCTGGCGGCAAATGATGATCGATAGCCTACTTCAATTTGCTGCGCCAATTGATCGACTTGTCGGACGAAGTCAGCAATGCATTCATCCATCGCACGACAGCGATGGACAGTGCTTGGAAAAACGACACATTCCTACACAACCTGCCAGCCTTGCCTCATTTAGTTAGCACACGCAAAGGATAGTGCGCTGAAAGAAAAATTGGACCAGATGCCCGTCTACCCATATCAGGGAGTTGCCATGACCGACCGTTACTTCACCCAGCAGACCTTCACCTTTCTCTCCGAACTCGCCGCCAACAACACCCGCGAGTGGTTCGAGGCGCACAAGCAGGATTACGAAGACCACGTCCGCACGCCCGCGCTGGCCTTCATCCGTGCCATGTCGGACGAGATACCTGCGATTTCGCGGCACTTTCTGGCGCAGCCGAAGAAGGTGGGCGGGTCGTTGATGCGGGTGCAGCGGGACACGCGATTCAGCAAGATCAAGACGCCGTACAAGACCAACATCGGCATCCAATTCCGCCACGAGGTGGGGAAGGATGTGCACGCGCCGGGCTACTACCTGCACATCCAGCCGGGCGGCTGCCTTCTCGGCATCGGCCTGTGGCGGCCGGAGCCGGAGGTGCTGTTCAAAATCAGGCAAGCCATCGTCGAGCAACCGGAAGCCTGGCTGGCGGCACGCGACGACGCGGCATTCCGCGCCCGTTTCGCGCTGGAAGGCGACTCGCTCGCCAACGCACCGCGCGGCTTCGCCAAAGACCACCCGCTGCTGGCAGACCTGAAGCGCAAGGATTTCATCGGCATGGCCGCGCTGGACGAGGTCGCCATCACTTCTGCCGACCTGCTGCCGCAGGTGGTGGATGCCTACGCCAGCGCCGCGCCCTACATGCGCTTTCTGTGCAAGGCGGTGGGGTTGCCCTTCTAGTCGGCTGCCGAAACTACTGCGCCCCCGTACTCAGCAACGAACAGGGGCGCAAGACAAATCAGGCTTGGGTTTCTTGTGGCGTGACGCCCAACACCTTGTTCCTGAAATCGGCCAAGCCTTTCTGCACCAGTTCGTAGGTCTTGTCCACGTTGGTGGCGATGTTGCCTTGCAGTACGCCCAAGCCATCCAGGATTTCACGCGCTTCCTTGAAGCCCTGTTCGATGCCGCTCTTGATGACGTCCAGAAAATGGTCCGTGACTTCCGTCTGTCCCATGTCCTTGTGCTGGGTCTTGAACGATTCGTAGAAACCGGTGGCGAAACTCAGGATGCGCTGCGCCGTGGCTTCCGGAGAGTTGTCCACGCTGCCCGCATCAACGGCTTGCGTGGCATTCGCCGCTGCGGCGGGAGAGGTTGCTTGCCCGGGCGGCGGCATCTGCGCCTGGGGCGGCTGGTCCATGTACGGTTTCAGCGCCTCGCCGATGTTGGTCATCACGCTTTGCAGCAACAAGCGCATGGTCTCAGTCTTGGCGCTGATGCTGACTTCCATTGAAATCTTCATGGAGGGCGCGCCATAGCCCGCCTCCACCTTCGCCTTGTCGAGCCGTTTTCCATGCTCAACCTGCCCCGCTGTGGCCGCCGTATTGCGCCAATCCACACCTTGTCCGGGTCCGCTGCCTTGTATGGTGTTTGCCATGATGTTCTCCTTTTCACACATTGAGTTACCACTACGATGAAGGGTGCATCCATATGCTCATCATATGCCTTTGCACTTGGCGGATTCAAGGATGAAGTGCAATTTTGAGTAACGCCGGTTGGGAGAGATGGCCCCGAGAATTCGGACAGTCCGTTAAGTGGTAGCCTTGCTCAACCCGAGCCGTGGAGACCACGGCAAATCAAGGAGCAAGCGCATGAGAAGGACGAGAAGGAATCACGCACCGGCATTCAAGGCCAAGGTGGTCTTGGCCGCGTTACGTGGCGACAAGACGTTGGCCGAGCTGGCTGAGGAGCATAAGCGCTCTAACGTTTGACATGAGGGGCCGCCGATAGGCGGTCCCTCTCGATGGATGGGTTGGGCTTATGGTGTCTGGGACTCATATTCAATACCACCGATGTACTTGAACATGAAATTGTAAAAAACGCATCCTACCGCAACCATGATGTAACCCATGACGAGATAAAGAACAGGGAAAAGAAGAAACATAGCAATTGGTGGTTGGGCAATTGGATTTCCGTGTGCGTCTGTGCCTGCCGGAATGAATGACATTGCTATAGCCATTGGCACAACAAAAAGCAATGAACTAAGCGCCATAAGAACCGCAAACACCTTACCGTTTTGGTGCGGTGATAAACGAGCAATTTGAATTTTCACTTCACTCTCCCTATAAAAATGGCTATGCAGTTAAGAGGCCCAACGTAATTTAGACGGCTTGAAAAAGTTGTTGCCATGCTGTCTAAATCCGGTAATCTTGTCAATGAAAATTGGAAAAAAATCGTTAAAACATGCTGTTACTATAACTTTAGTTCTATACACTTCGTATTAGACGGCCTAAAAAAACACGGATGAATACTCAAGTCATTTCGCAGGATTCGCCCAAGTTGCTCGACCGCTTGCGGGCCGAAATTCGGCTGCGCCACTACAGCATTCGCACGGAGGAGTCGTACGTCAGTTGGGTGCGACGCTTTATCCTGTATCACAACAAGCGGCATCCGAATCAGATGGGGGCGGAGGAGGTGAGGGATTTTCTTTCCCATCTGGCATCTGAGCGTGACGTTTCTTCCGCTACGCAGAACCAGGCGAAATCGGCTCTGTTGTTTTTGTACTGCGAGGTGCTTCATGTCGAATTGCCTTGGCTGGATGAGGTGATTGCCGCGAAGTCGTCTCGCCGCTTGCCCGTGGTGTTGACGCAAACTGAGGCGCGGCGCTTGCTCGACGCGACGTCGGGGACGGCAGGGTTGGCGATCGGTCTGTTGTATGGAACCGGTATGCGTTTGCTGGAGGCATTGCGGCTGCGGGTGAAGGATGTCGAATTCGAGCGTCGCGAGGTCATCGTACGGCAGGGCAAGGGCAACAAGGATCGGGTGACGGTACTGCCGGAGAATTTGATCTTGCCGCTGAAAGCCCATCTGGAGAAGGTGAAAGCGTTGCATCAACGCGATCTGGATGAGGGGTTCGGCGAGGTGGTGTTGCCGGATGCGTTGGCGCTGAAATATCCTCACGCGGGGAAATCATGGGGTTGGCAGTACGTTTTCCCGTCGGTGAGTCGCTCTGCCGATCCGCGTTCCGGCATGATTCGCCGACATCATTTGTATGACACCACCATCCAGCGTGCGGTGCGCGAGGCGGCGAGGCTGGCAGGAATCATCAAACCCGTGTCTCCACATACTTTGCGTCACTCTTTCGCTACCCATTTGTTGCAGGCCGGGTATGACATTCGTACGGTGCAGGAATTGCTCGGTCACAAGGACGTGCAGACGACCATGATTTACACTCACGTCCTCAACAAAGGCGGGCGCGGGGTGGTGAGTCCGCTGGATCGTTGATTTTTCTGTTTCGTTTGGGAGTGATGATGGGTCTTGGGCCGGTGATGCTGGATGTGGTCGGCAAGTCGCTGACGTCGGAGGATGTGGCGCGGTTGCGGCATCCGTTGGTGGGCGGGGTGATTCTGTTTGCGCGCAATTACGAGTCGCCTGCGCAGTTGTGCGAGCTGACCGCTGCCATCCGCGCGGTGCGCACGCCGCCGCTGCTGATTGCGGTGGATCACGAGGGCGGGCGGGTGCAGCGTTTCCGCGAGGGGTTCACCCGCATTCCGGCGATGCGCGAACTGGGCAAGGTGTGGGATGCGCATCCCAAGAAGGCGCGGCATCTGGCGCAGCAGGTGGGTTACGTGCTGGCGTCCGAGTTGCGCGCTTGCGGGGTGGATTTCAGCTTCACGCCGGTGCTGGACATGGATTACGGTGTGAGCACGGTGATCGGCGACCGCGCCTTCCATTCCGATCCGCAGGCCATCGCCGAGCTGGCACACAGCCTGTTGCAGGGCTTGCGCCAGGCCGGGATGCAGACGGTGGGCAAGCATTTCCCCGGCCACGGCTACATCGCCGCCGATTCGCACTTGGCGATTCCGGTGGACGAGCGCAGCTACACCGACATCGAGCTGGCCGACCTGATCCCGTTCCGCCAGATGGTGCATTACGGCATGACGGCGGTGATGCCCGCGCACGTGATCTATCCCAAGGTGGATAACCGCCCGGCGGGGTTCTCGCCGGTGTGGCTGAAGAAAATTTTGCGCGGCGAACTGGGGTTCGAGGGCTGCATCTTCAGCGACGATCTTTCCATGGAGGGGGCGACGGTGGCGGGCGGCATCGTGCAGCGCGCCGAGGCGGCGCTGAACGCCGGGGCGGACATGGTGCTGGTGTGCAACAAACCGGAATCGGCGGATGAATTGCTGGACGGGCTGACATACGACATGCCCGCAGTGAGTAAGGCGCGGCTGATCCACATGCGCGGCCACGGTCCGGTGCGTAGCCTGGTGCAGTTGCACGAACAGCCCGAATTTCTGACCGCTTTGCGCGAGGTGGCGCGCATCGGCGTACAAGAGGGCGATCTGCAACTGGGCTGACGCTCTACTTTGCCATTTCTGCGGGGTGTTGCGATAATCGCGGAACTCCTCCAAATCGGACAACAAGAATTATTATGAGTGAACTGCAAATCAGCCTGCTGGGCATCGGGGTGGTGGTCGTGCTGGCCGTGTATGGCTATAGCTGGTGGCAACAGCGCCAGTACCGCAAGCGGTTTGGTGTCGTGTTCGAGAAAAAGCACGAGGATGTGCTGCAACATGCACCGTCATCCGCCGACACGCCCCCAACCGAAAGCAAACCGGTGGCGGATGCTGTTGCGGAGACCGTGGAGCAGGTGTTGGGCGAGGAACCGGTCCGTTCGGCATCGGCCAGTGACAGTTGTTCTTTGGTGGATGACAGCACGGATTACATAGTGCACCTGTTGCCCAAGACCCCGATCGGGGTGGGCGCGCTGGCGCCACTCTGGCAGCAGCGCTTCGACTTCGGTAAGCCTGTAGTGGCCTGCGGTCTGAATCCGTCGAACGGCAACTGGGAGCGCGTGGTGCATGATAGTACGCTGCTCTACAACTCCTTCAGAATATCCTTGCAACTGGTTGATAGGACGGGGGCAGTTAGCGAGAATAGACTCAATGTGTTCCGTGAGTTGATGCAGAAGATCGCTGCCGACATGGGGGCGGAGGCGGAATGTCCCGATGTGGTGGATACGGCCAAGCGCGCCATCAAGCTGGACGGTGTGTGCGCCGACGTGGACCAGATCATCGGCCTGAACCTGGTTCCCAAGAGCGACCGCCAGTTCCAGGGGGCGGAGATCGTCTATGTGGCGTCGCAGAACGGCTTCACGTTGCAGGCGGATGGCGCGTTCCAGTATCTGGATGGTCGGGGGCTGACGCTGTACAGCTTGGGTAACCTGGACAACATCCCATTCCAGCATCATCTGATGAATCAGATGACCTTCTCCGGCCTGACGATGCTGCTGGAGGTGCCGCGCGCCGAGGAGCCGGCACGACGCTTTGACGAAATGCTCGAACTGGCGCGGCAGATGGCTTCCGCGCTGCGTGCCCATGTGGTGGACGATAACCGACGTCCGCTCAACGAACAGTCGGCCAAACTCATCCACGACCAGATCGCCGCCATTGAGCAGACCATGCTGGCCAACCAGCTCATTCCGGGGAGTTTGCAGGCGCGCAGGCTGTTTGCATGATGACTGCGCAGGCAGCGCAACGGGCGGTGCAGTTGCGCGCCGAGATCGAGCGGCATAACCACCAGTATTACGTGCTGGATGCACCGCTCATCCCCGATGCGGAATACGACCAGCTGTTCCGCGAACTGCAAGCCCTCGAAACTTCCTACCCCGAACTCGTCACGCCCGATTCGCCCACCCGGCGCGTCGGCGGCAGGCCGCTGGAGGGTTTTGCCCCGGTGCGCCATGTCGTGCCTATGCTCTCCATCCGCACCGAAACCGACATCAGCGATGCGGGCGCGCTGGCGTTCGACGCCCGGGTGCGGCGCGAACTAGGCAAGCCGGAGGCGGTGATCGAGTACGCCTGCGAACTCAAGTTCGACGGCCTGGCGCTCAACCTGCGCTACGAGCGCGGCGTGCTGGTGCAGGCCGCCACCCGTGGCGACGGCGAGACCGGCGAGGATGTGACGCAGAACGTGCGCACCATCCGCCAGATTCCGCTGCGGCTGGCTGGTTGCGAGGCCGAGGTGCTGGAAGTGCGCGGCGAGGTGTACATGAGCCGGGCGGATTTCGGGCGCTACAACGACAGGCAGCGCGAACACGGTTTGCCGACGCTGGTCAACCCGCGCAACGGCGCGGCGGGCAGCATCCGCCAGCTCGACCCGGCGCTGGCGGCGCGACGGCCCTTATCGTTCTACGCCTACGGCTTGGGCGAAGTGCGCGGCTGGGCGTTGCCGGAAAGCCACAGCGCGGTGCTGGATGCCCTGGCGGCGTTCGGCCTGCCGGTGTGCGGCGAACGCGCGGTGGTGCAGGGCGCGCCGGGCTTGGTGGATTTTCATCGCCGCGTGGCGGAAAAACGCGACAGCCTGCCGTTCGACATCGACGGCGTGGTGTACAAGGTCAACAGCCTGGCGTTGCAGCAGGAGCTGGGCTTTGTCACCCGCGAGCCGCGCTGGGCGGTGGCGCACAAATTTCCGGCGGAAGAGCAGCTCACTGTGGTGCGCGACATCGACATCCAGGTTGGCCGCACCGGCAAGCTCACGCCGGTGGCCAAGCTGGAACCGGTGTTCGTCGGCGGCACCACGGTCAGCAATGCCACCCTGCACAACGAGGATGAAACCCGCCGCAAGGACGTGCGCATCGGCGACACGGTGATCGTGCGCCGTGCGGGCGACGTGATTCCGGAAGTGGTCGGTGTGGTGCTGGAAAACCCTTCGACTTCGCTACGCTACGCTCAGGGCGAACGGGAGAGAGGCGAGCCGTTCGATCTCTATGCCCGGCTGGGCGGCAAGTGTCCGGTGTGCGGCAGCCATATTACGCGCGAGGAAGGCGAGGCCGACTGGCGCTGCACCGGCGGGCTGGTGTGCGCTGCGCAACGCAAGCAGGCCATTTTGCACTTTGCCGGGCGGCGTGCGATGGATATTGAAGGCTTGGGTGACAAGCTGGTGGAGCAACTGGTGGATAGCGGCATCGTCCACTCGCTGCCGGATCTGTACCGGCTGGATGCAGCCACGCTGGCCGGATTGGATCGCATGGCGGAGAGGAGTGCACAGAATATCGTGGATGCGTTGCAGAAGAGCAGACACGCAAAATTGGCGCGATTCATCTTTGCGCTGGGCATCCGTAATGTGGGCGAGACGACCGCCAAGGATCTGGCGCGTCATTTTGGCACTCTGGGCAAGGTGCGCGATGCCGACGTGGAGCGTTTGCAGCAAGTGCCCGATGTCGGCCCGGTCGTGGCGGCGAGCGTGTATGAGTTCTTCCGCGAACCGCACAACATCGAAGTGATCGACGATCTGCTCAATCCTGCGCGCTGCGGTCTGGTGCTGGAAGAGGGCGACGGGGTTGGCTCGGAAGGGCTACCGCTGTACGGGAAGACATTCGTGCTCACCGGAACCCTCGCCAGCATGAGCCGCGATGAGGCAAAATCGCACCTGGAAGCGCTGGGTGCAAAAGTGGCCGGTTCGGTATCGAAAAATACCGACTTCGTGGTGGCGGGTGCGGAAGCGGGCAGCAAGCTGGACAAGGCGCAACAATTGGGTGTGCCGGTGCTGGATGAAAATGGATTGATGGAAATTCTGGGCAGGAGTAAAGAATGGTAGCGGAAAATCTGGAGGCGGCAGAATTTATGGAACGCCGCTACAGCCGTGGCGATCGACGCCACAGGAAAGTCACCAAGGCGGTGTTTCCGGTGGCAGGGATGGGCACGCGGTTTTTGCCAGCCACCAAGGCCAGTCCCAAGGAAATGATGCCGGTGGTGGACAAGCCGCTGATCCAGTACGCCGTGGAAGAGGCGGTGGAAGCGGGGATTACCGATATGGTGTTCATTATCGGTCGCAACAAGCGCGCCATCCCCGACCATTTCGACAAGGCCTACGAGCTGGAGGCCGAGTTGGAGATGCGCGGCAAGAAAGAACTGCTGCGCATCGTGCAGGAAGTCATTCCGAAGAACATCAACTGCATTTACATCCGTCAGCCGATGGCGCTGGGGCTGGGACATGCGGTGCTGTGCGCTGAGCCGGTGGTCCAGAACGAGCCGTTCGCGGTGTTGCTGGCGGACGACCTGTTGGATGGGATTCCTTCCGTGACGGCGCAGATGGTGGACGTTTATAACCAGCACCATTGTTCCGTGTTGGGGGTGGAAAATGTTCCACGCGAGCAGACTGGAAGCTATGGCATTGTCAGCGCCACGCCTTTGTCGGCCAATCTGGAGCAGGTCAACGCTATCGTCGAGAAACCCAAGCCCGAGGTTGCGCCTTCCACGCTGGCCGTGGTCGGGCGCTATATCCTGACGCCGCGCATTTTCCATCACCTGAAGCAGGTACAGCCCGGCGCGGGCGGCGAGATTCAGCTAACCGATGGCATCGCGGCGCTGATGAAAGAGGAAAATCTGCTGGCCTACCGCTACGATGGCGTGCGCTATGACTGCGGCGACAAGCTGGGTTACCTCAAGGCGGTGGTTTCGTTCGGCTTGAAACACCCCGAGTTCCACGACGAATTCGCGGCCTTTCTGAAGACCGTGGAGTGATGGCCGATCACTGGTTGCAACGCTCGGACGTGCTGTTCACTTCCGGGGAAGTGCAGGCGGCGGTGACCGCCGTGGCACGGCAGATAGAGGGTCGGCTGGCCGGGACGCATCCGCTGGTGCTGGCAGTAATGGGCGGGGCGGTCGTGTTCGTCGGCCAGTTGTTGCCCCTGCTGGCGTTTCCGCTGGATTTCGGTTATGTCCACGCCACCCGTTACGGCAGTCTGCGCAGGGGTGGCGAATTGCACTGGAAAGTCGCGCCCGGCGACGAGGTGAGGGGGCGCACCGTGCTGTTGGTGGACGACATCCTGGATGAGGGCGAGACACTGGCGGCGATCCGGCAGCGGGTGTTGGAACTGGGGGCGGCGGCCTGCTACAGTGCCGTACTGGTAGATAAACAACATGGCAGAAGCAGGCCGGTCGAGGCGGATTTCGCTGGGGTGATGGCGCCGGATCGATACCTGTTCGGGTTTGGCATGGATGTCGAGGGTGACTGGCGCAATTTGCCCGAGATCCGGGCCTTGAAGGAGTAATAAGATGTTGGCGATTATCGGCGGCAGCGGTCTTTCCCAGATGACCAATCTCCAGATCACCCATCGGCAGGTGATGCGCACCCCTTACGGAGAGCCGTCCGGCGCGCTGACTTTTGGCACGCTGTGCGGGCACGAGGTGATCTTTCTGGCGCGCCATGGTTACGGCCACACCATACCGCCGCATCGCGTCAATTACCGGGCCAACCTGTGGGCGCTGCGCGACCAGCACGTGAAGCGCGTTGTGTCCGTCGCTTCGGTGGGCGGCATTCGCGCTGACCTGACACCGGGCACGCTGGTGATTCCGAACCAGATCATCGATTACACCTATGGCCGGGAGTTCACCTACTTCGATGTCCAGGACACGCCGATCACACACATCGATTTCACCCATCCCTACACGTCCTCTTTGCGGCAGCAGTTGTTGCGGGCGGTCAGTCTGGCCGGTGAAAGTTGTGTCGATGGCGGCGTTTATGCCGCCGTGCAGGGGCCAAGGCTGGAGACGGCGGCGGAGATCGATCGCTACGAACGCGACGGCGCGGACATGGTCGGCATGACCGGCATGCCGGAAGCCGCGCTGGCGCGCGAACTCGGTCTGGATTACGCCGCCATCGCGGCGGTGGTGAATTACGGCGCCGGTCGCGGCGACAGCCACGAAATGGTCAGTATGGCCTCGGTGGCGCAAGTGTCACATGCGGTGATGGGGCGCGTGCGACACATTCTGGAATCACTGGTGGAATGTGATGCCGACTAGAACCATTCTGCACATGGGAGAATCCCTGCTGCTGCAACGGGCAGAGGAAGTGGCTGAATTTGATACTCCGGAATTGCATCAACTGCTGGCCGACATGCGCGACACCATGCGGGCCGCCCAAGGGGTGGGATTGGCTGCGCCACAGATTGGTGTGCCGCTACGGGTGGTGGTCTTTGGCTCGGTCGACAATCCGCGTTATCCGGATGCCTCCTCGGTTCCCGAGACGGCGCTGATCAACCCCCTGTTGTTGCCGCTGGGGGACGATATGGCGGAAGACTGGGAAGGCTGTCTCAGCGTGCCCGGCCTGCGCGGCAAGGTGCCGCGCTTCACCAGCCTGCGCTACCAGGGCTACGATGAGCGCGGCCAGCGGATAGATCGTACGGTGAGCGGCTTCCACGCCCGGGTGGTGCAACACGAGTGCGACCATCTGGATGGCGTGCTGTATCCGATGCGGATCGAGGATATGAGCCAGTTCGGCTACACGCGGGTGTTGTTTCCCAATCTTTCCGGGCGAGGCGAGTGATGCGGTTCGATGTGTCCTCCAGTCACCTCTACAAAGCGTTCATTTGGGGAGTAGTGACGCTGATTGCCGTGCTCGTCATCGGTACGGTCGGCTACCGATACTTTGGTGGCGAGCAATATTCCTGGGTGGACTGTTTCTACATGACTTTCATCACCATTGCCACCATCGGCTTTGGTGAGATCGTGGATTTGTCCAATAACCACTACGGTCGGCTGTTTACCGTATTCATCGGTTTTGCCGGGATCGCAACGCTGACCTATTTGCTTTCCACAGTAACGGCATTCATCCTGGAGGGCGACCTCAACCTGGCTTGGCGGAGAAAGAAAATGATGAGGAGAATCGAAACATTGCAGGGGCATTACATCGTGTGCGGCGTCGGACGGGTCGGCAGCAACGTGGCGCACGAACTGAACCAGACCGGGCGCGCCTGCGTGCTGATCGATGAAGATATGCAGCACATCGAAGCCTATGTGTTGAAACATCCGGATCAGCTTTACTTGCACGGGGATGCTACGGACAACGACTTGTTGCTGGCGGCGGGAGTGGGTAGGGCCAAAGGCGTGTTTGCCGTGGCTGCCGACGACAGCAAGAACCTCGTCATCAGCTTGAGTGCCAAACAGCTCAACCCGAACGTGCGCGTGGTAGCCCGTTGTCACGATGTCAAGAACGTCGAGAAGACCCGTCACGCCGGGGCCGACGAGATCGTTTCGCCCGACTTCACCGGCGGCCTGCGGCTGGTGTCTGCCATGGTGCGACCGCAGGTGGTCTCCTTCCTCGACGAAATGATGAAGTCCGAGGATAACCTGCGCATGGAAGAGATTGCCGTGCCGGACACCCTGTCCGGCAAGCCGCTTTCCGTGCTCTACCATGGCAACAAGGATTGCGTCGTGCTGGCCATCAAGCACGTCGGTCAATGGAGCTTCAATCCCCCCTCGCAACACTTGGTTCAGGGGGGTGACATCTTGATGGTGATGACCACGCCGCATGGGAGGGAGCGCATTGAGGCCATGCTGGGCGGTGTCGATTGAGGGGCGTCAGAATACGAAATAGATGAAATCCAGCCGGGCCTGCGAATAGGCCAGGATGAGCATCAGGCCGACCAGGGTCATTGCCAACTGTTTGGGCAGGGATAGCCGCAGGAAGCGATCATCGATGAGTTGGCTGCCTATCCTGTTCTGGAACAGCAGGAACAGCACGAGCAGGGTGAGCAGGGTGGACGGAACGCTGCTCAGGCTATAGGGGGGTAATAGCAGATGGCGGTAGTACAGCAGGGCGCTGTCGAAGCTGGGCGCTCTGAACAGCACCCACAACAGACAGACGCCGTGGAATACCAGCACGACTTTGAAGAAATGCATCCACCAACCCGCCGGTGGCACGATACCGCGCTTGATGAACCCCCGTTCGACCGCCAGCCATACCCCATTCAGCAATCCCCATAGTACGAAATTCCAGCTCGCACCATGCCATAGGCCGCCCAGGGTCATGGTGGCGATCAGATTGCGATAAGTTCTTCCGGTGCGGTTGCCCCCCAGGGGAATGTAGAGGTAATCCCTCAACCAGGACGACAGGGTGATGTGCCAACGCCGCCAGAACTCGGTGAGTGAAGCCGAGCTGTAAGGCAGGTTGAAGTTGATGGGGAGGTGGATGCCCAGCATGTAGGCGCAGCCCAGAGCGATGGTGGAGTAGCCCCAGAAGTCGCACAGGATCTGGGTGGCGAAGGCGTAGAGGGTCAGCCAGGCCATGTTTGTGCTCAGTGTTCCGACGTGCCCAAAACCGTATTCGACGAACTGGGCGAGGGTGTCGGCCACAGTGACTTTCATCATGACGCCCATGATGAAATAGAAAAAGCCCAGTTTCAGGGAATGCACGTTGAATTCCCGCTTCGTTTGCAGCTGGGGCAGGAATTCATGCGAGCGGACGATGGGGCCTGCGATCAACTGGCCATAGAAGGCCGCGAAACAGGTGAAACGCAGAAAGTTCTTTTCGGCGCGGATCTGCCCTTTGTATATATCCACCAGGTAGGCGATCTTTTGGAAGGTGATGAATGAGATGCCCAGTGGCAGCCAGTAGTCGGGTGTGGGGATAGCGAGGTCGATATGGGCCAGTTCCAGCAGCGCGGCCAGGTTCCGCGCCAGAAATTCCACATACTTGAAATAGCACAGATTCAACAGGTTGAGACTGACGGCGATGGCCAGCCATTTGGGCGACGCAGTCTTCTCGATCTGGAGCCCCATGAAGTAGTTGACGGCGATCACCCCGAGCAGGAAAAAGATGCCCGGCCAATAGAGCCAACCATAAAACACCAGCGAACCCAAGCCCAGAAACACGATCCTGAGGCCTTGGCGTGGCGATAGCCAGTACAGGGTGAGCACCACGAAATGCAGCAATACGAATGTCAGGCTATTGAACAGCATGTTTCGGACTCATCGTGGCCAATCCAGCGAGGCAGCCATGTCTGCTGCCAGCCGGGTGGACCAGAACTGTTTACCCAGGGAGGTTAGGTGTGTCTCGTCGGAAAAGTACCCGACTGGGGCGTCGGTGCAATCGTAGAAGAACAGCGGTGCGCCAGTTTGCCTGGAGATGCGCCGGAATGCGTTGAAATTCTTGTCGGAGCATTCGCTCTGAGCAGCGCTACCGCTCACCGGGGGCGCGTAGAGGAATAGCGTCACCCCGCGCTGGCGGGCTTTTTCGCTGATACCGAGGAAAATGGAATTGATCTTCGCAGAATTGGCGTCCGTAGTCTGTGACGCAGGTGTGGTCTCTTGCAGCTTGAGACGATCCATATTCCATGGTGGAGGAGTGAGTTCGGAAGTGGGGGTGTCCATTTTCAGCAAGCGCGTGCCGACCTGGCCGAACCAGCGCGTACCGTCATCTGCGTCCGGGAACAGCAGGAACGGGTATTTGACGATGTTCTCCAGGCGGAAGGTCTTGCGATAACGGACGGTGTAAACATGGCGGGACACCCAGTGCTGGAGCCGACCTTCGAAATCATCCGTGGTTTCCGGCGCGTTGAAGTCAGGTGACCACGGCGTGTCGGAAAGCTGGGCGGTGGACACTTCGAGTCCCAGCAGGCGTAGTCCGGGTTTGTCGAGCGCCTTGTCCGCGAGGTAGTACATGCGGTCGAGGCTGCCGCCCGCCGCCGCCGCATTGAATCCTCGCAGGGGATGCCCGCTCGCCTGACCCATCTGCCCGGCGATCAGGCTGGGGTCTATCCCGTCCTGAGAGCGCGATGTGCCGATGAACAGGATGTCGGTCGGCTGGCGCAACAGGAACATTTGCAACTTGATCAGCGAGCCGTCCTGCAGGGAGGCAATCTCGTCCTCATGGCTACGGACGCCGGTTTCCAGAGCCGCCAGGAATAGAGCGACCAGCAGGAGATACAGCGCTCCCCAGCCCGGGTTTCGGCGAGAGGGGGTCATGGCTATGCTGAGTGCTTGGGTGAAATCAATGGTTGGTGCGGATTGTCGATCTTAGCGTGGAGCCGCACGGTTCATCAGGAATTGCGTCAACAGCGCCACCGGTCTTCCCGTTGCGCCCTTGTCCTTGCCGGATTTGTTGGCGGTGCCAGCGATGTCAAGGTGCGCCCAGCGGTAATCCCTGGTGAAGCGCGCCAGGAAGCAGGCAGCGGTGATAGTGCCGCCGGGCCGACCGCCGATGTTCTGCATGTCGGCGAAGTTGGAATCGAGCTGGGACTGGTAGTCGTCATGCAGCGGCAAGCGCCAGACGCGATCCCAGGCCTGGTCGCCCGCCTGCTGGAGCTCGTCGGCCAGGGCGTCGTCGTTGCCCATCAGCCCGCTGACCACGTTGCCCAGCGCGATGACGCAGGCGCCGGTGAGGGTGGCGATGTCGATCACGCACTCTGGCTTGAACTTGGCCGCGTAGGTGAGGGCGTCGCACAGGATCAGGCGGCCTTCGGCGTCGGTGTTGAGGATCTCGATGGTCTGGCCGGACATGGAGGTGACGATGTCGCCGGGGCGGGTGGCCTTGCCGGAGGGCAGGTTCTCGCAGGTGGGAATCACGCCAACCACGTTGATCGGCAGCTTCATGCTGGCGATGGCCTCCAGCGTGCCGAGCACGCTGCCCGCACCGCTCATGTCGTACTTCATCTCGTCCATGTCGGCACCGGGTTTGAGCGAGATGCCGCCGGTGTCGAAGGTGATGCCCTTGCCGACCAGCACCACCGGCTTCTGCTGCTTGTCGCCGCCGTGGTATTCCACGGTGATGAGCTTGGGCGGCTGCTCGCTGCCGTGGGTGACGGAAAGGAAGGAGCCCATGCCCAGCTTCTCCATGTCGGACTTTTCCAGCACCTTGACTTTGAGCTTGTGGCGCTTGCCCAGCGCCTGCGCCTGCTCGGCCAGATAGGTCGGCGTGCAGACGTTGCCCGGCAGGTTGCCCAGCGTCTTGGTCAGGGCGATGCCGCTGGCGGTGGCGGCGGCTTGCGCCACTACTGTTTCCAGTTCTGCTGCCGGGGCGTGCTGGGTGGCGAGGGTGAGACGGGTGAACTTGGCCGGATCGGACGGCTTGCTCTTCAGGCCGTCGGCGCGGAACACGCTCTCGGCGGCGAGCAGCACGGCCTGACGCACCGTCCAGGCGGCGTCGGGGCCAGCGGCGTCATCGAGACAGAACAGGGCGGCATCCTGCGCCGGGGTGGCGTTGACCGCGCGGAAGGCGGCGCGCAAGGCTTCCAGTGCGGATTTCGGGCCGAGCTCTTCGGCCTTGCCCAAACCGACCAGCAGCACGCGCTCGGCGGCCACGCCGGGCAGGCCGGGCAGCAGCAGGGTGGAGCCCGTTTTGCCGGTCAGATCGCCGCGTTTCACCAGCGCGACTAGGGCGTGCTGGCTGGCTTTGTCCAGTGCCTTGGCCGCCTCGGACAGCTTGCCGCCGTCGAACACGCCTGCGATGACGCAGCCGCTGGCCAGTTTTTCCGGGGACCCCTGTTTTATGCTAAATTCCACGCCGCTTCCTTTCTTTCTTCACGCCTGGTTTCAAATCGATGCCGGATTATCCGCAAACTTCACTGCGAAAGTCAAAAACACCCTATGCCGGGTTGTTTCAGCGTGAGTTGCGGCGCGAGTTCATGTCATCGGGCATGCTCATTTTCACTGTCCTGCTCAGCATCGTGGTTCTGTCGCAACTCATCAAGCTGATGACGGAAGCGGTGAGCGGGGCCTTGCCTGTGGACGGTATTCTGGCGCTGCTCGGTTTCTCGGCGCTGGGCTATATGCCCATCCTGCTGTCGCTGAGTCTGTTCCTTTCCATCTTGATGGCCTTGACGCGCTGCTACCAGGATAGCGAGATGGTGACCTGGTTCTCGTCCGGAGTCGGACTGACCCGCTGGATGCGCCCGGTGTTGTGGTACGCCGCGCCCGTCGTCGGGCTGATCGCCTTGCTGAGTCTGGTGCTGTCGCCCTGGGCCTTGTCGCAGGCGGATGAGTATCGCCGCAGACTGGACAGCCGGGATGATGTGACGGCAGCACAGCCGGGGATGTTCAGGGAGTCGAAGCAGGCGGATCGGGTCTATTTTCTGGAAGATGTGGATGTTCATAACAAACGGGTAGGCAACGTTTTCGTCCAGAATGTCCAGCATGGCCGCACCAGCGCAATGATGGCCAGAGAGGGATTTCAGGAAACGGCCCCGAATGGGGACCGTTTTCTGGTGCTGCTGAACGGAACACGCTATGAAGGGACGCCCGGTCAGGGCGATTTCCGCATGGTCGAATTCGATCGCTATGCTGTCCGGATCGAGACCAGCGAACCCAAGGCGCGGTTTATTCTGCCAAAGTCATTCCCGCTCAACGAGCTGTTGTCCAACCCTACGCTGGCCAACAAGGCGGAGCTGGAATGGAGGCTGGGTTTGCCACTGAGTGCCTTGGTGCTTTCCTTGCTCGCGATTCCACTCAGTTTCGTGAACCCACGGGCCGGTCGCTCTTTCAATCTGATCTCGGCGGTGCTGGTGTACATGCTGTACAACAACATGATCTCGGTTACCAATTCCTGGGTGATGCAGGGGAAAATGGCCCCCATCCTCGATATGGTGGCGTTGCATCTGACGATGCTGGTTGTCGTGGCGCTGATGTTCACCTGGAGGTTGAGCGTGTTCTCCTGGCGGAGGTGGGCGCGATGAACCTGCTTTTACGCTACCTGGCCCGAGAGACCTACCTCAGCATTACGCTGGTCTTTTCCGCCTTGATCCTGCTGTTCGCCTTCCTCGACCTGATCCGCGAGTTGACCTTCCTTGGCGCGGGAAGCTACAACCTCGCCAAGCTTTTGCTGTTCGTGCTCCTGACCGTGCCTGGCCATGTCTATGAGCTGTTTCCCGTGGCCGTTCTGATCGGAGCGATACTGGCGCTGGTGCAGATGAGTTCGCATTCCGAGCTGACGATCTACCGGAGTTCGGGCGCTTCCCTGACTTGGATGGTCAGGGCGATGGCGATTATCTCTATGCCGCTGATGTTGCTGAGTTTTGCCTGCGGTGAATTTCTGGCCCCGCCCAGCGAACGGTTGGCGCAGAGTCTGCGCCTCAAAGCCAGCAATTCGGCGGTGCAGGCAAAAGAGTTTCGCTCCGGGGTCTGGGCCAAGGATGAGCGCAGCTTCGTGAATGTGAAGAACGTGTTGCCGGACGCCTCGATGCTGGATGTCTCGCTGTACGAGTTCGACGAGAACTACCGCATGGTGGCCATGACCACGGCCAAACGGGCGATATTTCTGGAGCCGGGACATTGGCGGCTGGAGGAGGTGAGGCAGACCCGCTTCAGCCGACAGCAGGCCGAGGTGGTCAACCAGCCGACACTGGAATGGCGGTCGGCGCTGGATCCGTCCATCCTGAGTGTGCTGCTGGTGGTGCCGGAACAGATGTCAGCCTTGGGATTACAGCAATATATCGGGCACTTGTCCGACAATCACCAGAAGACCGGTCGCTATGAAGTCGCGTTCTGGAACAAGTTCATCTACCCCCTGTCGTTGCCGGTGATGTTGTTGCTGGCCCTACCGTTCGCGGCGCTACAACGCCGATCCGGCGGTGTCAGCGGCAAGGTGATGGCCGGGGTGGCGCTGGGGCTGGCCTTCCACTTCATAGGCAAGATGTTCGGCAATCTGGGGGCGTTGAACGATTGGCCAGCGCTGTTCAGCGTAATGGTCATGCCGACCCTGTTCCTGATGGTGGCTGTCGCCCTGTTGTGGTGGACGGAGCGACGTTAGCGGGCTACTGCGGCGGCGGTGAGGAGGATTTCTTCTCGGCCTCCTGCCTGCGGACGATGGAGCGCACTTCTTCGCGCTTGTCCGCCGGAACTTTGCTGAAATTGGTGTATTTTTCCCGTGCCTGTTCACGCTGACTGGGGGACAGGCGATTCCAGTCTTTCAGTCGGCTGCGTAGCCGTTCCTTTTGCTCGGGTGTCAGCGAGGGGTAGCGCTGGGTCAGTGACAGCATATCCTGCTGATATTTCTTTGGGAGGCTATCCCATTGTCTGGACAGGGGTTCCAACGCTTCACGCTGTATCGGGGTGAGCTTTGCCCAAGGATGTTCATTCGCCACAGCGGGGCGCGCGAGAGGCAAACAGCCCAAACCAGCCAGGAGTAGGGTGAGTAAGGACTGCCGAGTCATCAGTCGGTGAACACTTCCAGAGGCATTTCGTCGGTCAGAATGGCGATATCCACCTCTTCGGCAGTTTGATCGTTCATCTGTTGCCAGTAGGTGATGCAGCTGAACAGGCTAACAATCAGCAGTAGGGATAGCGCCCAGTAGCCGAGACGGGAATGCGGATGGGGCGTCGTCAGGACAGCGCGACCGACAGCGTGATAGGCCGACGCCAAGCGCTCGGCGGGGAGCGCACTCAACGCTACTTCGCGAGCCGCAGCCAGCTTGCTCAATGTGTCCTTGTTCAGGGAATTTGCCGACTGGTCGAGGAGCCGGCGTACATCCTTCATCTCCAGTTCGTGTCTCATTTCAGGGTGACTCCTTGTCGTTGCAGGATCTCGGCCAGTGCATGGGTGGCGCGTGAACAATGGGTTTTGACGCTGCCCTCAGAGCAACCCATCACTTGGGCGGTCTCTGCGGTGTCGAGTTCCTCCCAGTAACGCAGCAGGAAGGCTTCGCGTTGACGCGCAGGCAGGGTTTCCAGAGCGGATTCGATCAATTTCAGGATCTGGCTCTCGTGGAGGGTTTCCTCAGGGGTGGCCGGGCCGACGCCATCGGGGGAATGCAGCGTTTCCAGAAGGTCGTGCTCGTCCGCATCGTCGGATGAGTCCAGGGATGAAAATAGCGTGGTCCAGAACGAACGCACTTTCTGACGGCGAAAGTGGTCGTGGATGGCGTTCTGGAGTATGCGCTGAAATAACAGTGGCAATTCGCCGACCGGCCTGTCGGAGTATTTTTCGACCAGCTTCAACATGGCGTTCTGCACGATGTCTAACGCAGAGGCCTCGTCACGAACGGCAAACTGCGCATGCCGGAACGCACGACGTTCCTGGGAGGCGAGAAACTGGGAAAGTTCGGGAGGGGAGGCCAGTTGAGTTACTCCATCAGACTACGGAGGCATGGTATCAAATTCACTGCTTTTGCGCGGATACAGCTTGTCCCGCATGCGCCAAGGGTTGACCAAAACGACGAAAATCTTTACCCTGCACGATTCTTTGAATCAGGTTGTCAAGAAGGTAGTAAGTATGGAGTTGACAGGCGCGGAAATAACCATCCGATGTTTGCAGGAAGAGGGGGTCGAGCATGTGTTCGGTTACCCGGGCGGTGCGGTGTTGTTTATTTACGACGCCCTGTTCAATCAGGACAAGGTCAAGCACGTTCTGGTGCGCCACGAGCAGGCCGCTGTGCATGCCGCCGATGGCTATGCCCGTTCCACCGACAAGGTGGGCGTGGCGCTGGTGACTTCCGGCCCCGGCGCGACCAATGCTGTGACCGGTATCGCCACCGCTTACATGGATTCCATCCCGATGGTGGTGATCAGCGGCCAGGTGCCGACTGGCTTCATCGGCGAAGATGCCTTTCAGGAAGTGGACACCATCGGCATCACCCGCCCCTGCGTGAAGCACAACTTCCTGGTGAAGGACGTAAAGGATCTCGCCAGCACTATCAAGAAGGCGTTCTACCTCGCCAAGACTGGCCGACCCGGCCCGGTGGTGGTGGACATTCCCAAGGACGTGTCGGCGCAGAAGGCTGAGTTCCACTATCCCAAGTCGGTGAGCATCCGTTCCTACAACCCGGTGGGCAACGCCGAGATCAGCCAGATCAAGCAGGCGGCGCAGATGCTGTTGTCAGCCAAGCGTCCGGTGATCTATGCGGGCGGCGGCGTGGTGCAGGGCAGCGCTTCCGGCAGGTTGACCGAACTGGCGCATCTGTTGGGCTTCCCGGTGACCAACACCCTGATGGGGCTGGGCGGTTATCCGGCCACGGATAAGCAATCGCTCGGCATGCTCGGCATGCACGGCACGCTGGAAGCCAACATGGCGATGCAGCAGTGCGACGTGCTGCTGGCCGTGGGCGCGCGTTTCGACGACCGCGTGATCGGCAACGTCGCGCACTTTGCGCAGAATCCGCGCAAGATCATCCACATCGACATTGACCCGTCCTCCATCGCCAAGCGCGTGAAGGTGGATCTGCCCATCGTGGCCGATGTCGGCCTGGCGTTGGGCGATCTGCTGGCCGTGCTGCACAGCAGCTCGCAGCAACCGGATGCGTCTGTGCTGGCCGCCTGGTGGGCGCAGATCGAGGAGTGGCGCGGCAGGCAGTCGCTGGTCTACCGTAATTCCGACGAGGTCATCAAGCCGCAGTACGTGTTGCAGAAGTTGTACGAGATCACCAGCGGCGACGCCTTCGTCACTTCCGACGTGGGTCAGCACCAGATGTGGGCGGCGCAGTACTACAAGTTCGACCAACCCCGTCGCTGGGTCAACTCCGGCGGTCTGGGCACCATGGGCTTCGGTCTGCCCGCCGCGATGGGCGTGCAACTGGCCCATCCCGGCGCGACGGTGGCCTGCGTGACCGGCGAAGGCAGCATCCAGATGAACATTCAGGAACTCTCCACCTGCAAGCAGTTCCGCCTGCCGATTAAGATCATCGCCCTGAACAACCGCTACCTCGGTATGGTGCGTCAGTGGCAGGAATTCTTCCACGGCAACCGTTACTCCGAATCCTACATGGATGCGCTGCCGGACTTCGCCAAACTGGCCGAGGCCTATGGCCACGTCGGCATCAAGGTGGAGAATCCAGGCGACGTGGAAGGCGCGTTGAAGGAAGCCTTTGCCCGGAAGAATGAACTGGTGTTCCTCGACTTCCGCACCGATTCGACCGAGAACGTCTATCCGATGGTGCCCGGCGGCAAGGGTTTGTCGGAGATCATTCTGGCGGAGGATCTGTAATGCGCCACATTATCTCTTTGCTGATGGAAAACGAAGCGGGTGCGCTGTCGCGCGTGGCCGGGCTGTTCTCGGCGCGAGGTTACAACATCGAATCGCTGACCGTGGCACCGACCGAGGACGAGACCTTGTCGCGCATGACCATCGTTACCAGCGGCTCCGACGACGTGATCGAGCAGATCAACAAACAGCTCAACAAGCTGATCGATGTGGTGGCGGTGATGGATCTCACCGACGGTGCGCATTTGGAGCGTGAGCTGATGCTGGTGAAAGCCCGCGCTGTGGGCGGCGATCGCGAGGAGCTGAAGCGGCTGACCGACATTTTCCGTGGCCGCATCATCGACGTGGACGCGACGACCTACACCATCGAACTGACCGGCTCGGGTTCCAAGCTCGACAGCTTCCTGCAAGCCGTCGACCACCGCCTGATCCTGGAAACCGTGCGCACCGGCGCGTCCGGGATCGGACGCGGCGACCGTATTCTGAAACTTTAATTTTGAATTCAACTGAAGAGGCAATCATGAAAGTTTATTACGACCAAGACGCAAATATCCCTCTGATCAAGGGAATGCAAGTGACCATCGTGGGTTACGGTTCGCAGGGCCATGCCCATGCGCAGAACCTGAAGGATTCCGGAGTGAACGTGACCGTCGCGCTGCGTAAAGGCGGCGCTTCCTGGGACAAGGCGGTGAACGCCGGTCACCAGGTCAAGGAAATCGCCGAGGCTGTGAAGGGCGCGGATCTGGTGATGATCCTGCTGCCGGACGAGACTATGCCGCAGGTGTACCACGCCGATGTCGCCAAGAACCTGAAGTCCGGCGCCGCGCTGGCCTTCGCCCACGGTTTCAACATCCATTACAACCAGATCGTGCCGCCCGCCGATGTGGACGTGATCATGATCGCTCCCAAGGGTCCCGGCCACACCGTGCGTTCCGAATACCTGAAGGGCGGCGGCGTGCCGACCCTGATCGCCGTGTATCAGGACACCACCGGTAAGGCCAAGGAAATCGCCCTGTCCTACGCGGCTGCCAACGGCGGCACCAAGGGCGGCGTGATCGAGACCAATTTCCGCGAAGAGACCGAGACCGACCTGTTCGGCGAGCAGGCCGTGCTGTGCGGCGGCGCGGTGGAGCTGGTCAAGGCCGGTTTCGAGACGCTGACCGAAGCCGGCTATGCGCCGGAAATGGCCTACTTCGAGTGCCTGCACGAGCTGAAGCTGATCGTCGACCTGATGTACGAAGGCGGCATCGCCAACATGAACTACTCCATCTCCAACAACGCGGAGTATGGCGAGTATGTCACCGGCCAGCGCGTGATCGCCGACCAGGCCCGCGTCGCGATGAAGGAATGCCTGACCAACATCCAGAACGGTTCCTACGCCAAGCAATTCATCCTGGAAGGCCGCACCAACTATCCGGAAATGACTGCCCGTCGCCGCCTGAACGCCGAACATCCGATCGAAGTCGTGGGCGGCAAGCTGCGCGCCATGATGCCGTGGATCGGCAAGAACAAGCTGGTCGATCAGTCGAAGAACTAACAGCGGGAAGAGGGAAGGGGGAAGAGAGAAGGGTAACAACCAGCCCCCTTCCTTCCCCCTTATCCCTTCACCCTTCTCCTATGAAGAACTATCCCCACCCCATCATCGCCCGCGAGGGCTGGCCGTTCCTGGCGATCGCCGTGGTCGTCGCCATGCTGGCGTCCAGCTTCGTGCCGGGCATCCTGTCGTTCCTGGCGTGGATCATCGCGCTGTTCGTGTTGCAGTTCTTCCGCGATCCGGGCCGTGTCGTGCCGCAGGGCGAAGGCTTGGTGCTGTCGCCTGCCGATGGCCGCGTCATCAAGGTCGAAAAAATCAGCGACCCTTACGGTGAACGCGAGGCCATTCTGGTCAGTGTGTTCATGAACGTGTTCAACGTGCACTCCAACCGCAGCCCGATCGACGGCGTGATCCAGAAGGTGCAGTATTTTCCCGGCAAGTTTGTTAATGCCGATCTGGACAAGGCTTCGCTGGAGAACGAGCGCAACGCGGTGGTGGCAAACACTGCCGACGGCCAGACCGTGACCTTCGTGCAGGTGGCCGGGCTGATCGCCCGTCGCATTCTGTGCTACGTCAAGGCGGGCGACCAGCTTGCGCGCGGTCAGCGCTACGGCTTCATCCGTTTCGGTTCGCGCGTGGATGTGTACCTGCCGCTGGACGCCAAAGTGCAGGTTGCCATTGGCGACAAGGTGTCGGCCACGACCACGGTTCTGGCCGTGTTGGCCAAGAACTGATACGCTCGCGGCATGGAGCCTTACCGTCACCGTAAACCTCTGGACCTGCGTCGGCGCAGCATCTATTTGTTGCCCAACCTGTTCACCACTGGCGCGCTGTTTGCCGGTTTCTACGCGATTGTTCAAGCCATGAACACCCGCTTCGAATTTGCCGCCATCGCCATCTTCGTGGCCATGGTGCTGGATGGGCTGGACGGTCGCGTGGCGCGGTTGACTCATACCCAGAGCGAATTCGGCGCGGAATACGACAGCCTGTCAGACATGGTGTCGTTCGGTGTCGCTCCGGCGCTGGTGATGTACGAATGGGCGCTCAAGGGCCTAGGTAAATGGGGCTGGTTTGCCGCCTTTATCTACTGTTGCGGCACCGCGCTGCGGCTGGCGCGTTTCAACACCAACATTGACGTAGTGGACAAGCGCTACTTTCAGGGGCTGCCCAGCCCAGCCGCTGCGGCCTTGGTCGCCGGATTCGTCTGGGTCATGCTGGACAATCAGTTCAGCGGCGAGGAAGTACGCTGGTATGCCGCTGCGCTGACCACCTTCGCGGGCGTCACCATGGTCAGCAACCTCAAGTTCTACAGTTTCAAGACCATCAACATGCGCAAGAGCGTTCCGTTCATCGTGGTGTTCGGAATCGCACTGTTCTTCATCCTTATCTCGGTCGATCCGCCGAGCGTGCTGTTCCTCATCTTCCTGGGATATTGCCTGTCAGGCTACGTCATGTGGCTGCTGGATTGGCGCAAAGCGCCCCCACCTCAGTCTTGAGGTATTCTTGACGCGCGCGACTAAGAGCCTCTCTCTGTAGTTCTTGCGCCATTGAGTCCGACGCCGCTCAACCGAACTTGTAAAGGATGCCGAAGCCGCCGCGCGGGTAGTTCCAGTCCACGTTGCCGGGGGCGCAGACGATGCGGCAGCTGCCGCATTCCAGACAGCCGTCCACCACCAGCTCGATGCGGCCATCTTCCAGTCGCCAGCAGCCTGCCGGGCAGCACACCACACAGGGCTTGGCCGCGCCTCCAGATGGTTGCGCAATGCCTGTTCCAGTTCGGGATGGTCGGCAAACAGCCGCTCCACCAAGGTGTCGGGCACCTGTTTGATGCAGACCACGATGTGCAGACGGGTGTCGTTCATGCGGCGGCAGGGGAGAATCGGATGGCCGGATTGTAGCCCGCTCGACCCTGGCGGTCAGTCACCCGCTTGGGGTATCCGGCGGCGTGCCAAAACGCATCGGAGGGGAGCTCAAGCTGTGCTAGAATGCGCGCCCTTTGAATTCTTTATCAGGCAGTTACCATGTCCCGCGCCCTCCGCAACATCGCCATCATCGCCCACGTTGACCACGGCAAGACCACGCTGGTTGACCAACTTTTGCGCCAATCCGGCACCTTCCGCGACAACCAGCAGGTGGACGAGCGCGTGATGGATTCCAACGATCTGGAAAAAGAGCGCGGCATTACCATTCTGGCCAAGAACACGGCCATCACTTACGGCGACTACCACATCAACATCGTGGACACGCCGGGACACGCCGACTTCGGCGGCGAGGTGGAGCGCGTGCTGGGCATGGTGGACGGCGTGGTGCTGCTGGTGGATGCGGTGGAAGGCCCGATGCCGCAGACCCGTTTCGTGACCAAGAAGGCGCTGGGCTTGGGCTTGCGTCCCATCGTGGTGATCAACAAGGTTGACCGTCCCGGCGCACGTCCGGACTGGGTGCTGGATCAGACCTTCGACCTGTTCGACAAGCTGCACGCCACCGACGAGCAACTCGATTTCCCGGTGATCTACGCGTCCGGCCTGAATGGCTGGGCCTGTCTGGATCTGAAGGATGCGCCGTCCAATGGCGGTGCTGCCGACAACATGAACCCGCTGTTCGACACCGTGCTGAGCCACGTGCCGACCCCGCCGGGCAGCCCGGATGCGCCGCTGCAATTCCAGTTGGCCGCGCTGGACTACTCGACCTTCACCGGACGCCTCGGCATCGGCCGCGTGCTGAATGGCCGCATCAAGCCGGGTCAACAGGTGGTGGTGATGAACCACGAGCAGCAGGTCAGCTCGGGTCGCATCAATCAGGTGCTGGGCTTCCGTGGCTTGGATCGCATCCCGGTCGAAAGCGCCGAGGCGGGCGACATCATCATCATTTCCGGTCTGGACGACATCGGCATCGGCGTGACCGTCTGCGACCGCGACAACCCGGTCGGTCTGCCCATGCTGACCGTGGATGAGCCGACGCTGACCATGGACTTCATGGTGAACACCTCACCGCTGGCGGGCACTGAAGGCAAGTTCGTGACCTCGCGCCAGATTCGCGACCGCCTGACCAAGGAGCTGCTGACCAACGTGGCGCTGCGCGTGGAAGATACCGAAGACGCCGACGTGTTCCGCGTCTCCGGTCGCGGCGAACTGCACCTGACCATTCTGCTGGAAAACATGCGCCGCGAAGGCTTCGAAATGGCTGTGGCCAAGCCGCGCGTGGTGTACAAGGAGATCAACGGCGAGAAGTGCGAGCCGTATGAAAATCTGACCATCGACCTGGAAGACAGCCACCAGGGCGGCGTGATGGAAGAGATCGGTCGCCGTCGCGGTGAGCTGACCAACATGGAATCCGACGGCAATGGCCGCACCCGTCTGGAATACCACATTCCGGCGCGCGGGCTGATCGGCTTCCAGTCCGACTTCATGACCATGACGCGCGGTTCCGGCCTGATGAGCCATGTGTTCGACGACTATGGCCCGGTCAAGGCTGATCTTCCCGGTCGTCACAACGGCGTGCTGATCTCGCAGGAGAACGGCGAAGCTGTGGCCTATGCGCTGTGGAACCTTGAAGATCGCGGTCGCATGTTCGTCAGCCCCGGCGACAAGCTGTACGAAGGCATGATCATCGGCATCCACAGTCGCGACAACGACCTGATCGTTAACCCGATCAAGGGCAAGAAACTGACCAACGTGCGTGCTTCCGGCACCGATGAAGCCGTGCGCCTGACCACGCCAATCAAGCTGACGCTGGAATCTGCCGTGGAATTCATCGACGACGACGAACTGGTGGAACTGACGCCGAAGAGCATCCGCCTCCGCAAGCGTCACCTGAACGAGCACGACCGCAAGCGCGCGATGCGCGAGGGTGCGTAAGCAGCGCTGAACCTCTATCCGTCAGTCGTCATCAGGAAAGCCGGGGTCAACCCGGCTTTCCTGTTTTGGGTAAGCAACGGGCACATAACGATAACCTCGCTTGGCAACCATGAGGCTCAATACATTGATAGGGATCGCCGGAGTGTCCTATATCATTCAGGGTAGGGGATTTCCGCAAAAAAAGCTAAAGTATTTCCAATGCATGCCGAAAACGCCCGGAGTTAGGGAGATTCCGATTGCAGAACGGATCTGAGTCTTGGGTGTAATCGGTGTGGTTTCCGTCATTGCCGTGCTGTGAAGACATGGGAAGATATTGAAGATGACACTGAGTGTTGAAGGTCGCTGCGCTTGGCACGAGGGCCTGCTCAAGGCGCAGTCCATCGCCAGAATTGGAAGCTGGCAGCTTACGCTGGCCAATGGCGAACTGATCTGGACGCCGGAGATGTATCGCCTCTTCGGTATTGATCCGGATGAGCCGCAACTGGCCGAAATCATGCGAGACCGGATACACCCCGATGATCTGGGCAAGGTGGAAGCTGCCTGGAAGGCCGCATTGGACGGCAAGCCCTATGAATTGGAGCATCGTCTGCGGGTGGGAGATGAGGAACGCTGGGTGCATTGCCGCGCCGACATTACCTTTGATGCGAACGGCAAGCCGGTCTCTGTCTTGGGTACAACCCAGGATGTTTCGGAACGATATCTGGCAGACCAGCTACTACAGGAACAGCACGATCGTTACGCCGCCATCTTTGCCCAGTCGAGCGATGGCATCGTGCTGGTGGATGCCGACACGACCCAGTTTGTCGAATTCAACGACGCGGCTTACCTGAACTTGGGGTACACCCGTGAAGAGTTTTCCCGGATGACCGTGCCGGACATCGAGGCGAAAGAGTCTGCCGCCGAGGTCTCAGCACATCGCCAGCGAATGATTCAGCGGGGCGGCGATGTGTTCGAAACACGCCATCGCTGCAAGAGCGGCGAGATCCGCGATGTGCGGGTGAGTTCACAGTTTCTGGTGTTGCACGGCAAACGGTTTATCTCCGCCATCTTCTCCGACATCACCGAATCGCGCCAGAGTGTGGCTAAACTACAGTTGCTGTCTACGTGTTTGCTCATGGCGGCGAGGCGATCGCCATCACCGACGAAAACAACAACATCATCGATGTGAACGATTCGTTCACCCGGCTGACAGGGTACGCCCCGGATGAGGTGCGCGGGAAGAATCCACGAATTCTGGCATCGGGACTGACACCGCGCGAGACCTACCGGCAGATGTGGGAATCCATACGGCAGCTGGGCTATTGGCAGGGCGAGGTGTGGGATAAACACAAGAGTGGCCATGTCTATCCCAAACAGCTCACCATCACCGTCGTGCGGGATGCCCATGGGCATGTCGTGAATTATGTCGCCAGCTTCACCGACATTACCCAGCGGGTTCAGGCAGAGAAGCAGGCCTACTATCTGGCCTATCACGATGCGTTGACCGGCTTGCCCAATCGCGCCAACCTGCGCGGACGGCTGGAGCAGTCCCTGGCCAGCGCATTGCGGGAAAGCAAGCAGGTGGCGGTCATGTTCCTTGACCTCGATCGATTCAAGGCGATCAATGATTCGCTCGGGCATGCGGTCGGTGACGAGTTGCTGGTGGAGGTGGCGAGCCGGTTGAAGCATGCCGTGCGCGAAAGCGATACGGTGGCCCGGCTGGGTGGAGATGAATTCGTGGTGGTGCTGACCGACGCGGATGTGGGCGGGGCGGCGCATGTGGCCGGGAAGATTCTGGAAACGATTGAGCAATCTTTTACGGTGTCAGGAAAAGAACTGTACACCTCCAGCAGTATCGGTATTTGCCTGTACCCGGATGACGGGGGCAATGCGGAGGAGCTGATGCGTCATGCCGACAGCGCCATGTATTTTGCCAAGTCGCAGGGGCGGGGGAATTGTCAGTTCTACACCTCCGACATGAACAGGCGTGCGGTGGATCGGGTCGAGCTTGAGACGGAATTGCGCGACGCCATCCACAAGCAACAATTGCTGCTGCATTACCAGCCCCAGGTTGATACGGTGAGTGGCCGGATCTGTGGGGTGGAGGCGCTGGTGCGCTGGAATCATCCGAAGCGCGGCATGGTGTCGCCGGCCTCCTTTATACCCATTGCTGAAGAGACCGGCTTGATCAATTCGCTGGGAACCTGGGTGCTGAACGAGGCGTGCCGTGAATTGCAGCGCTGGCATGAGTCCGGGGTGCGAGGGGTGCGCATGGCGGTGAATCTGTCTGCACGCCAGCTCCGCCAGTCCAACCTGCTGGACATCATTACGCGGGCACTGCTGGAACAGCATCTGATTGGCGAGGATCTGGAACTGGAATTGACCGAGTCCGTGGTGATGCAGGATCCGGAAATGGCGATCGGCGTGTTCAAGGATTTGCGCAGCATGGGCATTCATCTGGCGATAGACGATTTCGGAACCGGTTATTCCTCCCTGAGCTATCTCAAACTGCTGCCCATCAATCGCCTGAAATTGGATCGCTCGTTCGTCAAGGACATCGAGCACGACCCCAACGATGCCGCCATCAGTGCCGCGACCATCGCACTGGCGCATAACCTCGGCCTGCAAGTCATTGCAGAAGGGGTGGAAACGGTCAAGCAGCAAGAGTTCTTGCGCGAAAAGCAATGCGACCAATTACAGGGGTTTGCTCTTGGGAAGCCTATGCCAGGTGAGGCCATGCTGGTTCTGTTGATGGAGGGGATGTCCGGATCCGTTCCATGATATGAACGACGTTTCCCTACGAAGCGCCTTCCCTGGCTGCATGAGTCAGCTACAATGGATTTATTCCGTTCATGGTTCGACAGACTCACCACGAACGGAATAATTCAGCATTACCCCTATTCTTGGAGGCTTGTCCATGTCTGAGATGTTGAACCCAATCCTCGACGCGCACGGCGGGCTGGCGTATTGGGAGTCTCTGGATCGCATCGAGGTGGAGTTTTCCGCCGAGGGGTTTCTGTTCACGTCCAAGGGCATTCCGCCGCAGCGCCATGCGCGCATCACGGTGTGCACCACGCGGCCGGAGGTGACGATCCACGACTATCCGCAGCCGGGACAGACGACGCGCTGGCTGGGGGATGCGCGGGTTGAGGTGGTAGATGGCGGGGGCAGGGTGGTGCAGTCGCGCGAGCGTCCGCGTGCCGCGTTCGGCTCGTGGCGCAAGTTCTTCCGCTGGGATGCGCTGGATTTCGCCTATTTTTCCAGCTACGCGATGTGGGGCTATCTCACCGCACCGTTCCTGTTCCGCCGCGAGGGTGTGGCGGTCCAGACAGAGCCAGCCGGGCAGGGCGGGACGCATCTGGCGTTGACTTTTCCGCCCGATCTGCCGGTGCATTGCGCGCAGCAGGAGTTCTGGTTCGACGCCTCCGGCCATCTGCTGCGGCTGGATTACACGGCTGAAGTGGTGGGCAGCTGGGCGACGGCGGCGCATTTCTGCGACGAGTACCGCACCTTCGGCGGACTGTCGCTGCCGACGCGGCGGCGGGTCTATCCCAAATTGCTGTTCGGCAAACCCATCAGGGCGCTAACGCTGGTTGCGATTGACATCCATAATGTCGTTCCGCACTTGAAAGCGTGAATTGATTACCCGGAATTGATTCCGCTCATGGTTCGACAAGCTCACCACGAACGGATGAAGAAACGCCATATTTCCTGATGAACATGAATACAAACATTTTTCCCGTTCCCCTCGACAAAGCCTATCGCCTGCTCAACCATGGCCCGACGGTGCTGGTCTCGGCGCGCCACGGCGCGGTGGACAACGTGATGGCGGCAGCGTGGTGCAGTGCGCTAGATCTCGCCCCGACCAAGCTGACGGTGGTGCTGGACAAGTCCGCAAAAACCCGCGAGCTGGTGGAGCAGAGCGGGCAATTCGTGATCCAGCTTCCGACCGTGGCGCAGGCGAGGCTCACCCATGCAGTGGGCAGTCTGAGCCTGCACGACGCGCCGGAGAAGCTGAAGCAATGCGGTGTGGCGCTGTTCGGGATGGACGGCCATGATCTGCCGTTCGTGGCGGGCTGCTCCGCCTGGCTGGCCTGCAAGCGCATTGCCGAGCCGCACAACGAACAGGCTTACGATCTCTTCATCGGTGAGGTGACGGCAGCCTGGGCAGACAGCCGCGTGTTCCGCGACGGCCACTGGCATTTCAAGGACGCCGATCCCTCACTGCGCAGCCTGCACTACGTCGCGGGCGGGCATTTCTACGCCATCGGGGAACCGGTGGTAGAGTCGGATGTGGCATGATGAGCAAGGTTGATGGGCGGCTTGGTCGCTCCTGTTTCGTCGATCTCGCGAAAAAAAGCAGCGGAATAGGTGGGCGTTAGCGTCTCCACTTCGTGCGGGCATTCAGGTAAAGTTATCCCCTGTCGCTTGATGGGTGGAAGAATGGAAACAGGTATGACAATCCAGGGAGCATCGGAAAATCTATTGTGCGATTGGATTCGCCCGCACGGGGCGGGAGATGCTCCCCGGTCTATTCTTGGGCTGTGGCGCAGCCTGCTGCTCGCTGTCCTGTGCATGCAACCTGCTGCCGCCATGGCAGAAGATCAGGTTATAAACAACTGGTGCAATCAGCTTGGTGCGCGGCTGCGCAGTGTCTCCGCCGCCGCCTGTCGCACCGAGCCTTTTGTGGTGGCGGCAGAACGCACCACCAAGGGCAATGCCCTGATGATGCGAGATTTTCCGGAGTCGGCCAAGGGTGGGGCGCCCAATGCAAAGCATATTCTGGTCATCGGCGGCATCCATGGCGATGAGCTGACTTCGGTCTCGATCGTGTTCCGCTGGATGAGCTGGATGTCGCAGCCGGAAGCGAAACCGTTTCACTGGCGGGTGATTCCGGTCGCCAACCCGGATGGCCTGTTGGCGAAACCATCGACGCGGGTCAATGCCAATGGCGTGGATATCAACCGCAATTTTCAGACCCCGGATTGGACAAATGACGCCCAAAACTATTGGGTGAAGCGCACTAACAGCGATCCTCGCCGCAATCCAGGTCAGGCGGCAGGCTCGGAAACCGAAACCCGCTGGTTGGAAAGCGTAGTCGAAGAATTCAAGCCCGATCTGATCATCACCATCCATGCTCCCTATAATTTGCTGGACTACGATGGCTCGGTGCCCGAACCGACGCGATTCGGCAGGTTGTTGCTCAATCGCCTGGGCGTCTATCCCGGCTCAATGGGGAATTATGGCGGCGTGTACAAGCAGATCCCGGTCATCACCATCGAGTTGCCCAACGCCACTTCCATGCCTAGCCGCACCGACCAGCACATCATGTGGGAAGATATGCTGAAATGGATCGGGCGCAACTTTACGCCCTCGTGACACGCTTGATGACTGAACTCCGCCGTTCCGCATTGCATGTTCTTGCGATGGGTGACGCTGTGAAGAAGTCTGCGGCGGTGCGACAGTTGGCGGCAGATTGGCGAGCTGGTCAGATGCTCCTAGACAGTGCGGTTGCGCTGGAAGCACTGCCAGGCATTCCCGGACGTCCAGCGCGTCCCGAACTCGTCGCACCGAAAGATGTGCCCCGCCGGACGATGAAGACGGCGGAAGGCCGTGCTGCCATGATCCACGCCATGACCCACATTGAGTTCAACGCCATCAACCTGTCGCTGGATGCGGTGTGGCGCTTCCCGGATATGCCGCGCGACTATTATGCCGATTGGCTGCAAGTTGCGGATGAAGAGGCCCTGCACTTTGACCTACTGGCGGCTCACCTCACTACGCTAGGCTACACCTACGGCGACTTTCCCGCGCACAACGGGCTGTGGGATTTGGCCTTGAAGACGCAACATGACGTGCTGGATCGCATGGCGTTGCTGCCGCGCACGATGGAGGCGCGAGGGCTGGATGTTACGCCGGGATTGCGCGCCAAGCTGGTACAGGCCGGTGACGTCGCTGTCGGCTCCATCATGGATGTGATCCTGCGCGACGAGATTGGCCACGTCGCGATCGGCAATCGCTGGTTCAATAGGCTGTGCCAACAACGAGGCTTGGAGCCTTCCGCGACCTACGCGCGACTCGCCACCGCGCACGATGCCCCGGTCATGCGTGGGCCGTTCAACCTGGAAGCACGCCGTCAGGCCGGTTTCAGCGAGCAGGAGCTGGCGCAATGGCAGTGACGGTCGTGCACTTGCCGAACTCACTGGCAGCCTGGAAGGGGGTGGAATTCGCAGAAGTATTCAAACGCGAAGTCGCCGCTCTGGGCGTCTCCCGCCTGTCGTTGCAAGCTGGGGTTGCCATCGGCAGCCATGCCCTGTCCACGCCGCCAACCGTGATGCTTCTTGGAACAAGCGAGGAGGACGGCAAAGCAGTCATCCGGGCTGGCATCTTCTTCCGGAGCGTCATTGCGGGCTGTAGTTGCGCCGATGATCCGACGCCGGTGAACGAACTGAACGAATACTGCGTGCTGCGCTTCGATCTCGACTTGACGGATGGCATGGCTGAAGTATACGTCGTAACCGATTGAATAATGGATATCTATATAGATATCCGCGAGCAGGAGGGCGTGCGCTCGATGCGCTTCGAGTCCTCTTGCGTGCAGGGCGCGATGAGGCTCGACCGGCCCGATGAATTGGTGCTGGAATACACCCGGGCGATGATGACGCCCTTGCTGTTGCGGGACGGAGATTTTCCTCAGCGGGTGCTGCTCATCGGCCTCGGCGCAGGCTCGATGGTGCGATTCCTCTATCGCCATTTTCCATCGGCGCATCTGACCACGGTCGAAATCGAGCCCGCCGTGGTGGAGGCGGCAAAACTGCATTTTTTCTTGCCGGACGATCAGGAGCGATTGCACCTCGTGGTGGGCGATGGGGTGGCGTTCATGCTGGAGACTACCGAATCCTATGACCTTATCCTGGTGGACGGATTCAACCAGCACGCCCATCCCGGCGAACTCAACTCGCTCGCGTTCTATCGCGCCTGTCGTGATCGGCTGGCTCCGAATGGAATGCTGGCCGTCAATCTCATCGGCTTGAGCGACAAGTACAAGGGCGGGCTGGTGTATGTCGAAGAGGCTTTCGATGGCAGCGTACTGCGCCTGCCACGCTGTCGTAGCGGCAACACCATTGCCGTAGCCGTTCGGGATGGTCTGTCGTCCATACCGTCCATGCCGGAGTTGCGTCTCAGGGTGGCAAAAATGATCCAACGCACGGCGCTGGATCTAGGCGCTTTCATCAACACGCTCGAAGTCTAAAGGTAACTCCGGAAAAACGTAGCGAGCGGCTTGAGTGCAACAAAGTTACACACTCCACTACGCAGCAAGCTGTGCATGAAGTCTTTGGCGGGAGGTACGCCAAAACAACGGGGGGAGCTTTGATGAGAGCCTTTTCTTATTTGTCACATGGCACTCTGATGGCGTTGGGCAGCTTGGTCAAAGGGATAAAGCCCAATTGGGTTGCCGCAGGCGATTGCGAAGAAGGGATCGAGAAGATCGCGATACGCCCGTCCGGAGCGCCGCACAGTGCAATTCTCATCACGCCATCCGAGCCGCAACCGACTGAGGTGAATTGAATCCCGGCGCCCTGCAACTGGCTCTTGAGACCGGTAAGCGTCTTTCCTCCTCCACTGCACTGCACTGAGCCCATCGGAATATACATTTCGACAGGTGGGGAGGCATTCCCACTGGAACATGCTGCGAGCAGGCTGGTTACAAGAATAGACAAACTTGGCTGTTTCATCATGTTATCTCCTCTCGCTTAGCAGGCATGCCGCCCGGCTGGCTGCTAGTGTACGCCACTATTATCGAATCACCTCTTTCAACTGCTCCAGGATGGCAGGGTTTTCCAGGGTAGACGTATCCTGGGTGATCTCCTCGCCCTTGGCGATGGCGCGCAGCAGGCGGCGCATGATCTTGCCGGAGCGGGTCTTGGGCAGGTTGTCACCGAAGCGGATCTCGTCCGGCTTGGCGATGGGGCCGATCTCCTTGCCCACCCAGGTGCGCAGCGTCTCGACGATTTCCTTGGCCTTGGCGGCCTCGGTCGGGCGCGCACCCTTGAGCACCACGAAGGCGACGATGGATTCGCCCTTGATGTCGTGCGGGCGACCGACCACGGCAGCTTCGGCCACCAGCGGATTGGCGACCAGCGCGGATTCAATCTCCATGGTGCCCAGGCGGTGGCCGGAAACCTTCAGCACGTCGTCGTTGCGGCCCATGATCCAGATGTAGCCATCGGCATCACGGTGGGCCGAGTCGCCCGCCAGGTAAGCGCCTTTCGCTTCGGGCGGGAAATAGGCTTTCTTGAAGCGCTCCGGATCGCCCCAGATTGTGCGGATCTGCGACGGGAAGGGCTTCCTGATGACCAGCGAGCCGCCTTGTCCCAACTCCACCTCGTCGCCCATCTCGTCCACCACGGCGACCTGGATGCCGGGGATGGGCAGGGTGCAGGAGCCG